>Ga0233431_1002372_pt1 | contig 26574 bp, 27 predicted proteins | sample SI_118_April2016_FD_179867 | JGI IMG/M metagenome (GOLD analysis project Ga0233431, IMG submission 179867) | Seawater microbial communities from Saanich Inlet, British Columbia, Canada - SI_118_April2016_200_MG | ecosystem: Environmental > Aquatic > Marine > Inlet | place: Canada: British...
AAAATAGATATCTTTTAGATGTTGAATTTGCTGAGAGGTCATTTTACCCGTTTTATGATTTGTTATTTTCCTTTTTTTTAATATATTCCGCTTCTTGTGTTCGTTCTGCCTTAACAGATTTTATATTATTGAGTTTTCTTAAAATTTTAATCAATTGGTCTGCATCGGTTACCCTCATGGTGATATCCTGATGTGTGACATTGTTGATTAAACGGAGGTTGTTTTGCAACAATTCGATATCATATCCAGCCAGAATTTTAGTAATATTTAAAGTCGTTTTGATTTTATTATCAAATTGTAGATTGATTCTAACCGGTAACTTTTCGGTCATATTTTTTGACCACTCAACCTGAATCAGTTTGCTGGGGTTTATTATTTGAGATCGAATATTGATGCAATCAACCAAATGAATTGATATTCCTTTTCCGGGAGTAACGGCACCAATTATTTCATCACCCTTGACCGGTAAACAACACTTTGCATAATGCATGATCATATCAGTGTCATTTAATCCGGCTATTTCAACACTTTCCGGAGCCTTCCTCTTAAAAGGTTTGACTAAAGTACGCCTGATTAAATTACCTTTTTGGGATGTTTTTTCTTCACCCGTGATAAATAGATTGAAAATTGATAGATCCAAGGTTCCAAAACCAATTTGGGAATAAAACGTTTCAACGGATTTTAATTGATGTTGGGTAATAAATGTATTCATTTTTTCAGAACTCTCTACTAATTCGATATCTGACTTATGTTTGTAAAGAAAATCTGAAAACATTTCACGTCCAAGTTTTATTGATTGTTTTTTCTCTCTCTTCCGCAAAAAAGTTTTAATATATGATAAAGCCTTTGATGTTGTGGCAATATTCAGCCATTCCATTTGAGGTTGTTGTGACTCCAAGGTCAGGACAGTTATTTTATCACCGTGTTTAACCACGGTATGTAGCGGTCGATTCTTACCGTTTATCTGAGCACTGACACATGTGTTGCCAATTTCACTATGGATGGCATAAGCAAAATCAAGTAATGTTGCGTTTTTAGGCAATTTGACAATTTTTCCCTTTGGTGAAAAGGCATATACGAAATCAGAGTATAATTCACGCGTAAAGATCTCTAATGATTCTTTTGGGTCACTGGTAATATTCAAACTGTTACCCAATTCCTGTAACCAGACGGTTTTTTCGTCTTCCTGAGCAGTAACCTGTATATTGGCTTTATATTCCCAATGTGCAGCGATACCTCTAACGGCAACGCTATTCATTTCGTTGGTGCGAATCTGGATTTCAAAAGACTGACCCAAATTACCAACTACCTGTGTATGAAGTGATTGGTAGCCATTCGGTTTAGGGAAAGATATATAATCTTTATAAGTTCCAGAGATTGATTTGTAATGACTACTAATTAAGCCTAGTACCTCATAGCATTCACTTTCGGAATTAACGATGATTCTGAGGCCTAATAAGTCATGTAAATGTTTATAGTCGACGCCATATCTGACTGATTTTAAGAATAGTGAATAGCGATGTTTTATCCGGCCTTTCATATAACCATCGATATTTTTTCCTACCATTAACTGCTGAATTTCATCAGTGAGTCTGTCAATCGAAGCTTGATGTTTTTCTCTATTTTCTTCTAAGAATTGTGCGATTTTTTTATGTTCATGGGATTTTATATAAGAAAAGCATAAATCTTCAAGTTCTACTTTGATATGGGATAATCCAAGACGTTCTGCAATTGGGCTATAGGTATCCAGAGTAGCCTGAGCAATTTTTTTAGCAGATGTGCTAAAAAGTCTGCTTAAGTGTCTCATTTGTACGAGGCGAACTGCCAGATTCACAAAAAGAATTCGCATATCTTTGGATGTAGCAAAAACCATCTGGCGCATGTTTTCAACAACATCTTCATCCTGAAGCGTTGTATCGGCAATCGTATTGATGGAATGGACGCCTAGCACTACATTGGCTGTTTCATTGCCCATTGCACTCTGTATTTCTTCCAGGGATATTTTCCCTTCCACCAGAATACCATGTAATAATCCCGCGATGATGCTTTGAATATCCAGTCTCAGATTGATCAGTACTTTGGCTGTTTCCATGGCATATTCCAGATAGGAGCTACCCAGAATCTTAAAATAGCTTTGGGTTTTTGCCGCTAAAATGTATGCAATTTGAATCGGAGCAGTATCAACCTGATCTTTTGTATATTCTTTAAATTCACTGATGATATTTTCAATTCGGATCATAAAAATGGTCTGGCTAGTGATGGTCGATAAGATCAGTTTAATGTGACTAAATTTTTATCACTCTAGTCTGTTTTGAGGATATTGGAAATAATATTCTTTATTCTTTCTTGATTGTCAGGCAAGGATTGGATGTTTAGTTTTTTAAGGATAGTTTCAATATCTGGAGTAGTGTTTTTTGTTAATTGGAAATGTTCTTTAATAATAATACTTAACAGAGAATCAACAGCAGTCTCCAAATCATTATTTTCAATTGAATAATGATATCGATTTTTATAAGACAGTTCTTTTTCAGCTTGTCCTAAACGTTTTTTTAATGACTCGGCGGATTCTGTTCCTCTGTTTGATAAGCGATCTTTTAAAACTTCCAAAGAAGGTGGTGTAATAAAAATATATGTGGCCTCGATGTCTTTTTTCTCCATTAACTGGAGGGTTCCCTGAACATCAATATCGAGAACAATAATATCTCCTGGTTGGTGATTTTCTTGTATGGCAGACTTAGATGTTCCATAATAGTTTCCAAATACCTCTGCCCATTCTATAAAATCCTGATGCTTTATTCTTTTTTTAAAAATTTCCCGACTAATGAAATAATAATCTACACCATTTTGTTCGCCTGATCTGGGTGACCTGGTGGTACAAGACACAGATAAAGTTAAGGTTGGTAGAACTTCTCTGGCTCTTGAAAACACAGAAGTTTTTCCCGTTCCACTTGGCGCCGATATTACAAATAGTTTAGGGGGATTTGCTTTCATATTTTTGATAGAGGTATCCTCTGATTTTCAGACAGGCGGGAGATGCTAATAACTAATTACCTGTAATAGCAGGTAATTAGTTGATTTATGCGATTACAACCTCAATTTCGTGATTGAGTGAAACACTTAAAGAATTTCGTATAAAATTCAGTGTACCGGTCGTGCTACTTGGGCATCCACTGCATGCACCTTGGTAATTGATAAATACTTTATCACCTTCAATTCGCTCCAGTGTCAATCCACCACCGTCAGCTGCTAAGGCAGGTCTGACTTGCTCATTTAATACGTGTTCAATCTTTTCTGACCATTCTTCTTCAGGGAAGTCTTTTAGAAAAACTTCATCTTTGGTGTTTTTTAGTGCCTCTATTAATTTAGAGTATCCGCCTTTGACATACTTTAGGTCTGAAAAATTATTATCCCGTAATAATTTTATAGATTCTCCGGTTTTACTATCATCATCTTCACCGTATAGAATGATAGTTGCGTAGGGAGGCAATTGCTGAATGTAGTCTTTTAGATACATTGCAGGTAGTGAATGTGCTCCAATTAAATGCTCTGCAGCATAATCTTCAGGTGATCTGAGATCAATGATGATTGGCGGCATGCTTGGTTTTTTGCGTAGATTTAAGCAATCTTCCGGTTCGAGTCCAAATTCACTTAGTTCAAAAACGTTTTTGTTGGTAAATTCCATACTATTCCTAATAAAACTGATTAAAATTACGCCAATGCACCTGCTACTTTATTTGATCGAATACAGCTTGTACAAACCTTAACTGTCTGAGTATTACCATTCGGTTTCTTAACGTGTACGTTTTGTAAATTAGGCAACCATCTTTTTCTGGTTTTATTGTGGGCATGACTGACATAATTACCTGAAGCCGGTCCTTTACCACAAATTTCACATCGCTTAGCCATGTTATTTACTATGCTTGGGGTGTAAAAATATACGGAGGTTCAATAAATCAAGGTCTTTAATTGATAACCTGATAAATTTTAATCTAATTAAGATTAAATAAACAAAAAAAATATCATTAAAATTAAACACTGGCAATTACAAAATTGATTTTTATTTTAAGAGAAAGAAAAAATAGCATTGGCTTACAGTAGAATACGAAATTAGCCAGTTAATTTAATAATGATTGGGATTAACTGGCTAATGGCCAGGATTTATGGCAATAATGCCAATACATCTTTTAGAGTAATCACCCCGATTTCCTGGAGCTCATAAGTAATACGAGTGGCTCCCATAATGATGACTTTTTTCTTGTTCATAAAATACTCCTCTATTTTAACAATTGATCCTGGAACCTACTTCCTAAAAGCAAAGACGAAACATCACGATGTAGCATGAAATATAGATTTCACGACAGGATTGTTTCAATTGTTAAAAGATATCTCAGTATCTAATACTGAATTAAAAAATCAAGTAGTTTTTAGATGGATAAATAAATTAATGAGTTTTACGCTTTGATCAATATTTCGTTTCAAACCTTTGAATTTTATATAGTTTGATAATCACCAGGAGCCTTTATAAATTATCCATCATTAATTACAAACTGCCTGTGAAAAACCGAGCGATTAAACCTCCAGGTCATCCTTTGTTCTGGTAGATCAATAATTAAAAATTACTTCCGAAATATAATATGACCAGGGTTATTTTAATGGAACTGTTTGGATAGTTGATTAATTTTTAGAAAAGTCACTTCCCAATCGTAAGGAGTTGGTGTATGAAAATTCTTTTAGTATTGTTTATATATAAAAAATTAGTAAATACTTAATGGAACAAAAAAATATATTTACCTATGGACCCTTAATGTTTCCAATGGTATGGGATCAAGTAGTAAAGGGATCTTATAATTTAAGCCCAGCAGTTTTGTCGGAACATATTTGCTACCAAATTAAAGGTGCAGACTATCCTGTCATGATTCCGAAGCTGTTACATAATGTTAAAGGAATGGTTTACTTTAATGTGGCACAGGATGACATTAAAAGATTGGATAAATTTGAAGGAGAGTATTACTTTAGGCTGTCTGTAACAGCTACCCAATACGATAAAGAACAAGTAATGGTGGATACGTATATCCTTAAGCCGGAATACTACTCTGTTATGGAAGAGAAAAGATGGGATGTTAAGCAGTTTCAAATAGAAGGGTTAGACCGATTTATGAAATCTTATTTTGGATTTGATAAGATTAATTAATGGCTGAAATTAATAGAAAAACTAATAAATTGCAGTAGGTATTTGTTCCTCTCAAATTCGGTTTATTAAACTGTAATGAATTACTACCAAGTTTCATCCGCTCCCTTTTATAAATGTCCTTTTATACCTCAAATATACTATAAAAAAATAATTTTGCTTGCTCATTTTAATCCACTAAGCATAATTTTTAGTGAATGATTTAGCGGCAGAATTGAAAGCCGATTAAATATAGTACATAGATTTCCGGGATTAAGAAAAAAAGCAATTACTTGTAAAATCATTCACTGGGTGATTGATGTTCAGATTTAGTGCTTCTGAAAATATCATTTAAATGTGTGGCAAGTTTCAAATCTCCTTTCACTTTCAGTTTTCCAGATAGCATCGCTTTAAAACCCTGGATGATACCTTTATAAAGCTTTATGAAGTCACGATCCCTGATCTCCAAGATACAGTCTGCCGGTTTTTCTTCAAAACTAATACCCGGATTTTTCCTAAGATTTAAATGAAAAGTTCCACCATCATCACCACTGATCTTGAACAGGTAAACGGCATTAACCTGTGTCACCCGTTCTGGATACTTAATGATTCCCTTCTCCACTTTTTGAAAAATTTCCTGGACGGTAATAGGATGATTTGAATTGGCCATAAATTAAAAAAGGCGACCTTTTTGAAGCGTCGCCTTTGATAGAAAAAGATTAAAAATTAAAATTTTTGAAATGTTTTTAAGTTTTCTTTAATTTTACTAATTTTATCATTAAACTCTGCCAATTCATTCTTAACTTTTTGAATCACGGTTTCGGGTGCTTTTGATAAGAATCCCTGATTAGCCAATTTTTTCTCCAACTGGGTTTGTTTAACTACCAATCGCCCTTTTTCTTTTTCCAGGCGTTTAATTTCTGCTGCAACATCAATCGTTTCAGCCAGATCAATAAATATCTCAAAAACCTTACCCACTCCACCGACAATACCATCTGCTTTTTCAAATTGATCTTTTAATGTGATCGATTTAATGCCAGCCAGTGGTTTTAATAATTCATCCAATACAGATATGTTCTGTCTCATATTCGAATCGGATGTCACTAAAGTGACATTGACTTTTATATTCGGTTTTACGTTGTTTTCACCACGGATATTTCGAATCACATTGATCATTTCGATCAGATTTTCAGCGTTCACCGTCGAAATAATCTCAGCTTCCTCAACCACTGGAAACGGAGCTAACATTAAGGTTTCCAAGGTAGAATCTTTTGTATTTCCTGTTAGGTCAGCAATATTAATCACTTCATTTAATTTCTGCCATAATTCTTCAGTAACAAAAGGAGTTAATGGGTGTAATAGCCTCAGGCTTTGATCCAGCACATAGCAAACTGTTGCTAATGCCGCATCTTGTGCTTCATCACCTAATTTATTGAATAAAACCGGTTTAATAATTTCAACATACCAATCACAAAAAGAATGCCATACGAATGAATATACAGATTTAGCAGCTTCATTAAATCTAAAGGCTTCCAAATGTCTGTTCATATCAATAGTGGCTTCTTTGAGCTGATTGATGATCCATTTATCAAAAACACCCGGACTGACAGAATCAATTGGTTTTGGTTTTCCCAATCTTTCAATGTGAGAGAGTGTAAATCTAGTGGCATTCCAGAATTTGTTAATAAAGTTTCGATTTCCTTCCAGAATCTGATCTGATAATTTACTATCCCGTCCCATTACGGTTAGACTTGTTAAGGTAAATCGCAGTGCATCGGCACCAAATTTATCAACAACTTCCAAAGGATCAATGACGTTTCCTTTGGTCTTGGACATTTTTTCACCATTGGCATCTCTGACTAGTCCGTTTAAAAATACATCTTTAAACGGAACTTTCCCTGTCTGTTTAATCCCCATCATAATCATTCTGGCTACCCAGAAAAAAAGAATATCATAACCGGTTAACAAAGTTGAGTTCGGATAGAAATCTTGATAATCCTGCGTGTCATCCGGCCAGCCCATGGTTGAAAAAGGAAATAATCCAGAACTGAACCAGGTATCCAGAACATCTTGCTCCTGCTGCATGTCGCTGGAACCGCATTTTGGACAGCTTTTAACATTAGAGGCTTCGGTTACCACGGTTTCGCCGCATTTCTGACAATAAAAAGCGGGTATCTGGTGTCCCCACCATAATTGGCGGGATAGGCACCAATCCTGAATGTTCTTCAGCCATTCCTGGAATATCTTCTTTTGATTAACCGGATAGAAGACAACTTCTTCTTTTTCCGCGGCTTCCAAAGCCGCATTTGCCATATCCGTCATTTTACAAAACCATTGTGTTGAGACACTGGGTTCCACGATGGTTTTGCATCTTTGACATTGGCCAACAGCATGGGAATGTTTATCTGCATTCTGGAATGAACCCGCTTCTTTCAGTAACTTTACAATTTGCTTTCGGGCTTCAAATCGGTCTAATCCTTCCAATGGTTGATAGACATTATTGATTTTTGCATCTTTTGTGAAAATATTTACATTTTCCAGATTATGCCGCAGTCCCATTTGAAAGTCGTTGGGATCATGAGCAGGAGTTACTTTTACGGCACCAGTACCAAATTCCATGTCTACGAATTCATCAGCAATGATAGGAATGACTCTTTTTACCAGTGGTAAAATCAGATTTTTACCTACCAGATGTTTATAACGGTTATCATCAGGATGAACGGCTACTGCTGTATCCCCTAGCATGGTTTCCGGGCGAGTTGTGGCAACAACCATTTGTCCCTGACCGTCTTCTAAAGGATAAGACAGATGGGTCAGGGAGCCCTCACGTTCTTCATGATCCACCTCAAGGTCCGAAAGTGCTGTCAGGCATTTTGGGCACCAGTTGATGAGGTATTCTCCCCGATATATTAGCCCTTCCTTATAAAAATCAACGAAACTTTTTTTGACTGCTTTTGAAAGCATCTCATCTAAGGTAAATCTCTCCCGTTTCCAGTCTAGTGAGGCCCCCAGTCGTTTGAGTTGCCCGAAGATCGTGTTACCATATAGTTCTTTCCATTTCCAAACCTCTTCTACAAATTTTTCGCGGCCAATCTCTTTACGCTTGATACCTTGACTGGCCAGTTCTCTTTCAACGACCATTTGTGTGGCGATTCCCGCGTGGTCAGTCCCTGGAAGCCATAAGGTTTTATATCCCAGCATTCTTTTCCAGCGGATGATAACATCCTGGAGAGTATTAACCAAAGCATGCCCCACGTGCAAAGAACCTGTGACATTGGGAGGTGGGATGACGATGGTATATGTTTCTTTTCGGTTTTTTTGCGAGGGGTGATCGGGTGAGAAAAACTGGCTTTTTTCCCAGAAGTCATACCATTTGGTTTCTATATGGCTTGGTTGATAACTATCCATGATTCTCTGCTGTAATAAATGATTGAATGATATCGCTTGTTGTTTGGCTAGAAGAATGAAACTCAGGTAGTTGAAACAAGCACAGTACTGGCCAGTAAAGCAAGTACTGCTATTCAACGTCAACTGTAATTTGGTATTTGTTATTTATCGGATACTTTTTCAATAGGTGAGAGATTCAACATTTTAAGGAAGGTTGGATCTTCTGTTTTAACTTGTCGGGGTATCTGGCAAAATTGCTATTTTATTGTTGTTTGAAGCTTTAATCCGCTGAATTCAATTTTTATAGTTTTCAGGATAATAAAATGTAATTTATTTCATATTTCCTTTGGATTAATGTCTGAGAACCTGATATCATATTAACAAGCATAGAACCTAAACACAATATATCGCCGGAGGATATTATGGGATTTTTAATTTTATTTGTCTTAGGAGTATTAAGCCTGGCATGTATCGTATCTTTACTTGGGGTTGAAGAACCATTGGAAGTAGAGACAGATCCCTTATATGACAGTGAGGCCTTGGATATCAGCCAAATGGTTGAATATTCACATTATCACCATTAAGTAGCATTTATTTGAACTTGCTACATTTATTATTGACCGGAAAGGTATCTAATCTTTTCTTCGACTGTTTTGATTAGCTCTTTACGGTTCTGATTGCTGTAATTTGAGGCATCGACGGGTTGCCCGAAATGAATTTCAACTTGACGACCACGCTTGATTTTAAGTGATTTGGCAGGCATTATTTTTTCGCAACCTCGAATTCCCATTGGGATGATTTGAGCTTTCATTTCCATAGCCAGTTTAAACCCACCCCGCCTAAAAGGTAACAGTTTTCCTGTCTTTGAACGCGTTCCCTCAGGTGAGATCCATAATATTATTCCTTTTTCCAGAGTTTCTTCCGCTTTTTTTAAATCTTTAATGGCGTTTCTGAAATTCTTACGGTCGATTGACACAAAATCGCTCACCAGCATTGCTTTTCCCCACAAAGGAACCTGCATCAATTCTTTTTTTACCAACATACGAATACTTGAGTTAATAGAAAGAACGGCCAAAGGAATATCGTATAAACTGGTATGGTTGCACATGATAATCGTTTTTTGGCTTTTTTTGATATTGATGTTATCTTTCCCGAAGATAGAATATTGAATATCTGCTGAATACAGTAATTTTTTTGACCACCAAACAAATCGTTTATCTAAGCGCTCTCTTGATAAACGGCCGGTATAGAAATCTATTAAAGTAACAATTGTCGTTGATAAAGTAACGAGTATATTAAATAAAACAACTGAATAACTAATTATTGATTTCATTCTGAGAATAATAATATTTGTCGTTAACTATTATAAATGCTACATTTTTATTGGAAAGCCAGATCCAGTTTAGTTTTTTATAAAGATGACGAAGAAAAATAATACTTCTTTCGCCGGTTAAAATTATAAGCGACCAGAATTTTTATTTTTTTGAACAATGAAATAATGCTAATTCAAATATTTGAAAATGGGCAAGAGGCTTTCATAAAAAAAGTGGATTTGTTGTAGTTATGACATTTTTTATATTATTTTTGACTTAAAATATATGCCATGGGAGACGGGTTAAATTGGAATGGCAATATTAATAAATATTAAACTAAAATATTGCCGGATTTGTTAGATGCAAAGATTAGTGGCCCCAATGCTTAAACTTACATTTTATGTTTATAAATATACATGGTTGCATCAGAATGATGTAGCAAATAATCAGTATTGCTACCGATGAAAATTCGATTTAAAAGGGTGTGAGAATGTGTTGCAATCATGATCCATTTTGCATTAATCTCTTTTTGAAAGTTTAAGATCTCCTGATACGGTTTTCCAAATTTTATAATTGTATTATATTTTGCAGTTATGTTTTGCTTTTCTATATAGCTTTCCAGTCTTTGTTTTTCTTCAAGAGAAACATTCCTGATCCGGTCATCAGTACGACGGTTATCATCTGCGGGGGCGGCCTCTTTTATCCAGACATAATCCCCACTAAACCTGACATCGTTCGGAGCCGGAGAAACATGAATAAAATTGATTCTGGCATTGGTCCTATTCGCCCATTTGTCTGCAAATTTAATGACCTCTTTATTTATTTCAGAATAGTCTAAAGGAACAATGATTGAAGTTTTTTCCTGTTGGTCTTTTCTACGATATACAAAAACAGGATTGATTGAATGATGAACCACATAATCTGTATTGCTACCTAAAAATAATCTCGCTAAAGTGGTGTGGGAATGGGCTGCCATCATTATTAAATCTGGTTGATAAGCCTGCTCTTCTTCAATGATTTGAGAATAAATAACACCGGATCTAATATTAATTGAGTATTTGGATTTGAGGTCCAGACGCTTTAAAAACTCACTTAATTCTTCTTGCTCTTGCTCGATTGGAATCACGCTGAATGTGAAATTGATATCTAAAGGATTTACGATTGAACGAACATGTAAAAACCTGAGTTCAGCACCGGTTCTTTGACCCCAGATATCGGCTCTTATAATTAAGTCTTTGCTTACATCACTTGGTGTAATTGGAACTAATATCTTTTTTTCCATTTTTTCTCCTTTTTGAATCAGAATTTAAATTGTCGAAAAACCACATGGTCTCTTCAGGTACTTTTCTATTATAACCAGGCCCTGTTTCAATGGATTTGGTAAAGTACCTTTAAACTAAGAAACAAGATAATAGTTTTCAATATAGTCACTTTCCTCACTAATGATAGAATTTAGCAAAATCGAGCGGATAGAAAATGTCCTAAATAGAATTATGAAATTAAGATGTGGGTATTTGAAGGTGGATAACGCTGTATTTGTGGATCCCATAATAGTACCGAACAAATATCTACTGGAAATATGCGGTGAAAAAAGGTTTTTAAATAAAACCCAAAATCATGGGTACTAGAAGACTGGATTTAACTGTATCTTACTAAAATTAACTAATAAAAATCAAGAAATAAAAAAAATTTTCGTTTTGAATAATTAGCCTTTAAATAGCTTAAAACCATAAAATTTGTTTTTCTCTCTACTTTCTGTAAATTAAACGGGTTGGAATATCTGGAAAAAAGGTAGTATATACGATTATTTTCATAACTTCTTTGGATGAGATGCGCAATGAATCAGGGGCTTTATATCAAGGATGTTATGATCGATATTAGGCGGTAACCAGCTTGCCAAACATACTCGATATTTCTAATGAGGATAAAGCTGAATTTAATTAGTGTTCAGTATTAGAGGATTGAAGGATATCATTGTTTATTTAAGTAACATGTTTACATTTTCTACGAATTCATCGGACTTTACAGGTTTTACTAAAAATAAATTTGCTCCTGCTTTGAATCCTTTAATTTTATCTTCCTGTTCAGATTCAACAGATACAATCATAATTGGGACATTTTTGTATTTTGCATTTTCCCGAATTTTTTCACAAAAGGTATACCCATCCATTTCAGGCGTATTAATATCTACCACCATCAAATCCATTTCCTCTGCTAATGCTTTTTCGTAACCTTCAGCTCCGTTAATGGCCTCAATAACCTCATATCCTGCTGACTTTAAGATAACGGCATGTACATTTCTAACAATTGCTGAGTCATCTATTACCAATATTTTTTTTGCCATAGGCAAAACCTTAGAAATCTTTTTTTATGCTGGATATCGTCTGAAACGTCTTTATCATAAACAGTCCTCAGATTAACACTTTATCACAATAATGACAATTCATTACCGATCATTTAACAATAATCCTAATAAAATATCCATGAGTAGCATTATAAAAGTGTTATTAATATCTTCCAGTTCGAAACAAATAATTTTATCAGGAGCTTATTGGGATAACAGTTTACGTGGTGTGATAAATTGCATACATTACCATTTGAGACATCTTAATTTTTAACCAGTAGAATAACAAAATTCATAATCAATTCAAAAAATGGGATAAGCATGAGTAGAGTCTCCTGGGATGAATATTTTATAGAAGTAATGTATACTGTAGCTAAACGCGCAACTTGTGACAGAGGTAGGAGCGGCTGCGTGATTGTGAGAGATAAACAAATTGTCAGCACTGGTTATGTTGGGAGCCCTCCGGGTTTAGATCATTGTGATGAAGTTGGGCATTTAATGCGTGAAGTAATTAATAGTGACGGAAAAATCAGTCAACACTGTGTTAGGACGATTCATGCTGAACAAAATGCAATCTGTCAGGCTGCCAAACATGGTGTCTCACTGGATGGTGCAACTTTGTATTGTAAAATGGAACCCTGCCGTGTGTGCGCTATGATGATCATCAGCGTCGGTATTAAGCGTGTTGTTGCTTTAAGAATGTATCATGCCGCCCAGGAATCCAGGGAAATGTTTGAACAGGCTGGAGTGGAATTGGTCGTACTTGAACAGAAAACTGAAAATTACACCAACCAGTAATTCTGATCAGTATATTACATTTTCTTTAAAATGCTTGCGGCACATTGAAACATATTTGTCATTTCCTCCGATTTGAATTTGAGACCCTTCCCGGACAGGCTGGTTATTCTCATCCAGTCTGACAACCATAGTTGCTTTTTTCCCGCAATAGCAGATGGTTTTAAGTTCTTTTAATTCATCTGCCCAGGCTAAAAGTGCCTGACTTCCTTCAAATAAATTTCCGAGAAAATCGGTTCGCAGTCCAAAGGCCAATACCGGAATGTTTCGGTTATCTGTGATTTCACTTAATTGATAAACATGATCTTTCGTTAAAAACTGTGCTTCATCGATTAATATGCAATTAATTTTTTCAGTTTTTAAGTGGTTCTCAATGGCATCCTGTAAATTGATCTCCGATGAAAATAACTCTGCTTTTTCTTCTAGTCCAATCCTGGATTTAATTTTACCTACTCCGTATCGATGATCAATTGCAGCAGTAAATAAAAGTGTGTTCATACCTCTTTCATGGTAATTGTAGCTGGATTGCAGGAGTGCTGTTGTTTTTCCAGCATTCATGGAGGAATAGTAAAAATAAAGTTTTGCCATTGATATCCTAATAAAAATTAATAACTATCCAATAGTGGATGAATAACAGTACTCTAATGACCCGGATAAAAATTAAAAATTGAAAAACTTAGGGAATCGATTTGCCATATCTTCATGGTATTTTCGACCAATGGGTATATTTATAATATTGTCATTATTGTCAATGATTTGCATTTCGTAATCTTGTACACCTTTTTTGCTGATGCCTACTATTTTTTCCGGATTTACTAAATATGATCGATGGACACGCAATAAGAATTTTTCATTAAAGCTGTCTTCAAGGACTTTTAATGTCGTTCTGACGACCATAGCAGGATCATCTTTAGTGTTACAATAAACTTCACAAACCGGAAATTGAGCTTTGATATAAAGGATTCTGCCGAAGTACTCTGATATTTTTTGAAATACATTGTTACTGCCATCTTTTTCCGTAACCCTATTTCGATCATCTTCCTGCTTTTTAAATTTCAGATATACTTTAAGTTTAGCGAGTAACTCTTCTTGTTTAAATGGCTTGACGATAAAGTCTTCTGCACCTACTTCATATCCATGTAATCTTTCTTTTAATAGTTCTTTTGCAGAAACAAAAATTATTTTAACACTGGTTAGTGAGTTATCTTGTCGAATCAATCGGCATACTTCATAACCATCAATTCCAGGCATCATGATATCTAATAAAATAAGATCCGGTTTATACTGGTAAACCATATCCAAAGCTTCTTCTCCGGAGGTAACAGTTTTGATATCATAGGCGTCCTTTAAGAATTCTGTTAATAAAAACAAATTCATAGGATCATCATCCACTGCTAAAATTCGACTTTTTTCCGGCATACATACTCCAAATTCTATTTTATTTTAAGAACCAAGTTTGTTCAGAACCTAGCAAAGTCCTCTATAATACCATCAAATAAAAATAGTGACAATATTTAATCTAAAACTTGTGACTATACTTCTATAATTTAATATAAAATAACAATTGCTTTTTTTCCAGTAAGGACAACTCTGTAATGAATTTAGCTTAATTATCTATTTTGAAAGAGGAAGTTGGTATCGCAGTTAATTACTAATAAACCATTTGGGGTTTAAGCGCTTTAAAGTTGTTTGGTACTTTCTACCAACTGGTACCTGAACCATTTGTGCATCATTATCTTTTAAAACAATAATGTAATCTTGCGTCCCTTTTCGTTGAAATGAAATGATTTTTAGTGGGTTTACCAGGTAAGATCGATGAACTCTCAGGAGATCTTTTTCATGGAAATTAGCTTCAAGGTTTTTCAAAGTTGTTCTTAGCAGAAGTGCGTCCGCTTCATCTGACTTACAGACAACTTTACAATAGGGAAAAATTGATTGAACATATAGAATACTACTGAAATACTGATTGATTTGTTGAAAAACCTGTGGTTGTTGTTCTTGTTTTTCAATTTCTTCTTCCAGGGAATCTTCACTATTATACCTGAAACGCAAATATACTTTGATTTTCGCTAATAGTTCGTCTTGATCAAATGGTTTTACAATATAATCATCCCCGCCAACCCGATATCCAGCCAGTCTTTCTTCAACCATATCTTTTGCCGATACAAAAAGTATTTTAATCTTTGAAAATCGTTGCTCACTTTTTATTTTCTGGCAAACTTCATACCCATCCATTCCCGGCATCATTATATCCAATAGAATGATTTGTGGGGTAAACGTATTCAGAACGGTAAAAGCTTCTTCTCCCGAGGCAGCTGTTTTAATCTCGTATTCATCCCCAAGCATCTCACTGATAATAAATAAGTTAGCCGGATCATCATCAACCGCCAGAATTTTATATCGATCTTCCATCAGCAAAAAATCAGGACCTTAGTCATAAGGTAATTTAAAAAGAAAATGAATCTATTTTTCTAATTCATATAGATTATTGGCTGTTTAATCAATCTTTTTTGAAAAAATGTAATTTATTCAAAAAATAGCAGATGAAGGTATTCCTGGTAAGACATCTTCAATAAACGATTATTACTGATTCTGATTTAGTATTGCAGTAAACATAAAATTACCGTCAGATTCTGGTGGTGAAATATAAATGCCATCCGAATATATCTTCTGTGTTAAAGGGTGTTTGATGGGTAAGTTTGAAAAAAGGGGATTTTGCTTAAGGAAATGATTGATTATCAACTCATTTTCTTCAGGTAAAATGGAGCAGGTTGCATACACGATAGTTTTGATATCTGGGTAATTGTGAACGATATGCTTCAAAATACAACGTTGAGTATTTACAAAACCTTCAATATCTTCTGGTTTGAGTTGCCAGCGTAACTCAGGGTTTCGACGCCAGGTTCCGGAGCAGGAACACGGTGCATCAACAAGTGCTTTATTGACGGTCTTTGGGAAATTTAATTTTGTTTTTCCATCCCAGTCTATTGGTATGATGTTCGACCATTTCTTTTGAAGTCTTTTTTTTAAAGCTTTTAAAGCCGATTTCCGAATTTCTGTTGCATAAATAGGCTCAGATCCATCTATTAAGGCTGATAGATGTAGTGATTTACCACCTGAACCGGCACAAACATCCCACCACACATCATTTGGTTCTGGGTGGCAAATCAAACTAATCAACTGTGAAGAAATATCCTGAATTTCCAGTTCACCCTTTTTGAAAGAAACGCACTCATTGATATTGAAAGAATTAAATACTTCAATTGCTGAAGATTGCTGAGGGTGGATTCGGTATGGAATTTTTTTTCCCCGAAGATAAGATAGAGACCGATAAGCATCTTTATAAATTGAACGTAACCATAAATGAGGTCTTCTTTGAAGGTAGGCTAATTTCCCTTGAACCCATGGTGGAGTGAAATCGGGTAGCAGATGACTTAATTGAATATTTGGTTCAAATAATTGAATATACTGCAACTTTTCTAGTAGCGCTGTTTCAGGTTGATTGTTGAAAGATTGTGGTGGTTCAAACTCAAGCGTCGTGTCAGTGCACCAAAATTTAATAAAATCATTGGTCTGATTATTTTCTAAAATAAAAGCAAGTAACAGCGCCTTTTTAACGTTTATTAATTCCGGTACAACGATTCTTAGCCACCCATACCAGCGGAAATATCCAAATATGACGCTGGAAATCAATCTGCGATCTCGGGAACCTAAAAATTTATGATTTCTAAAATACCGGGTCAGACAATTATCGATAGGCTGTTTTGTTCTAAAATCGTTCTGAATAAAATCGAATGCCATTAAAGCAGATTTTATTTGGCTCTGATATCGATTATTATAGTTTCTCACAGGTTTAGGTAGAATAGTTAGGTGTGGTAATTAGGTGGGTAAAAGTCGGTACCAGAAAGATACCGACATGACACTTGATTACTAATCTTGCGTCATCAAACTTTCATCTGAAAAATCTTCATCAATACTATTGGTTCTTATGGTTTTTTTATCTATTTTTTTTGCTCTAGGATTGTGTTTTCCTCTCCTTAATTGTGTTTCCAGTTTATCTACACAAAGATCAATAGCCTTGTACATGCTATCAGGTTCTTCAGCATCAGAGTTAATTTTGAATCCTTTTCCTTTCACTGAAGCATGAATTTTATTTCTGAATTTCTCTACTACTAAAGAAACATCTACATTCATGTTATGATCAGTGTATTTTTTTAAACGAATCATTCGTTCATTGACATGGCTTTTTAAAGATGGGGTTAATTCCATATGTTTTGCTGAAATGATTACTTCCATACATAACCTCTAAAAATATTATCGGTTTAATTGCACAAGAATATTTATTTTATAAGAATAAATCCCATAAAACTGTTATCATTTTATACATCATTTAGTATATTTTGCCAGTAATAATTGTTAATTTTTTAAAGTTATTTACCAGACTCATGATATTAGACAATTTAAAATCGATTTTTGAGGTCTCTTAAAACAGTAATCCTCTCATACCTTTGCATATTGCCTCCTAAATCAATTTTCTGAATAATTTCTGGTTGATCAATTCTCAAAAAAGGATTGATTTTTTTCTCAAATTCTATTGTTGTTGGCGTCGTTCTAAGAATTTCCTGAGGTTTAGTTAAGTTTTGGTGATATTCGTTCAAATCAGGATTATTAGATTCAATTGTTTTAGCAAATTTTACATTGTTAAGAGTATATTCATGTCCAAAAAATATTTGGGTATTCTCAGGAAACTCCGCATAACGATCCATAATACGCAGTAGATCTTTGCCATCACCTTCAAACAAACGGCCACAACCCGCAGAAAATAATGAATCACCGACAAATAAAAAGGGTTTAATATAATATGAGGTACAGTGTTGGGTGTGAGCCGGAACACGAATTGCTTGTATTTTTTGGTCACCAAAGGAGATAGATTCTAAATCATCCAACTCAGTGGTGTAGTCTTTTAATCGATTTTCCTGCGCTGGTTTGATGGTTTGTGCTTGAGGATACTTATCGATTAATTCAGTGATACCTGCTGTATGGTCTCCATGAAAATGAGTGGCAAAAATATAATTTAGTTCCCAGCTTTTTTTTGATAAAAAATTTAAAATCGGTTCAGCATCCCCGCAATCAAATAAAGCCGTTTTGTTAGCAGTTTCATTTCTTAGAAGATATGCATAATTGTCACTAGCGTAGGGGACAGCATGAACAGTAAAAGAGGATTTTTCAGCCATTTTGAATCCTTGAAGAATAAAGGTGAAATAAATTCGAAATTTTAATTTCTCACGATTTCAACAAACGGATCAAGTTAAAAATGGCAGGATTGGAAAGTTATTGAACTATCTTTGGAAATGTTTTGAGTTGCAGAGGTAATAATGAAAGCTCTTTTTTTAAGGTTTGACCTGACCTAGGATTGATTAACTCGGGGTGTAATTCCAATAGTGGAATAATAAAAAAATCCCGATTACTGAGGTCATAATGTGGTACGGTTAAGTCTACAGTCTGGATAATTTGTTCTCCGAACAATATGATATCAATATCAATGGTTCGATTATCCCATTTTTTCCCGGTTCTGACTCTTCCCAGGGTCGATTCAAGTTGTAAAACATGCTTTAATAAATCATGGGCAGATAGCTCGGTCTTTAATTGAACACAACAGTTGATATATGGTTTTTGTTTACTATTTTGATAGGGAGCTGTTTCATACAAGGAAGAAGCTTTGAAGGATTTCGGGAAGCTTTTTTTCAACGAATCAATACATTTTAATACAATACCGATTCTTGGTGATATATTGCTACCCAGTGCAAGAAAATTAAACATGAAATGCAATATTATATTAAAAATGAATTTCAAGATTCATTAGATTGAATTGATCGGGAGTCAAGTAAGCGGAGGCAGAACTGTTATTAAAATCTGCGTGAAGAGGCTTTAAAAAAGTAATCCGGGTCTTTCCTTCATCAAAGATAATATTATTCATGGATAAATAAACGCCAGCGAATAACCCTAAAACTCCACCATAAGTTGCTCCTTCTACGAACTTATTTCTCATTGAGCTAAAGCTCTGTCTCTCACTTTTTGGTACGTTGTCATCAATAATGGACCATGACATCATAATCATTCCACCCGTAATGGATCCCCATAAAACGTTGAAGAAAATATTTTGCATGGGTGGATTGGGTAATTCTACTGGAACTTCGGTGGGAAATTCTTCAGTTTGACCAAACACGTTTGTACTAAAAGTTATCAGGAATGACAAACAAATCAGAGCGGAAATACATCGTTTTAAAAGTTTAGTCATAAAAAATCCGGAAAATATTATGTATTGGCAATAACCTAAAAATATAGGCTTGCCAATACAAACCAAATTATTCGGCTTTACCAGGATTTAGCTCTTTTCTGAAGACTTTTGATGGGTAAAACGTAACAACGACACGTTCTGAAATTTCGTAAGTAACTTTAGTTTTTGGATTCCGTCCCACTCTTGGTTTTTTATGGCGAACCTTAAAATAACCAAAACCAGATATCATTACCTCTTCACCAGAATGAAGTGTGTTTTTAATAATACTCAGAATCGATTCAACCAGGTTTTTTGCGTATTTTCGATCCAACGTTATTTTTGTCATTACATCTCTAATGATATCCTCTTTAATCCTTGTCATTGTCTAATCTCTCCAAATTCCATCTGTAATGGTTTACCTTTAAAAAGAACTATTTACAGCAAATAATATAATAAAAGGCAAACAAGAAATAATAAAACACTTAAGTATATGTTTTGATAAGTCAATTTTAAATTAATATCAGCAAGGATATAATTTTAAAAAACTGAAATCAATACCAAAATTTAGAAAGATCAATTTTTCATTGATTATTAGGTGTTCAAGAGTCACTTTTTCCCATTAAAAATCTTCCTTAAACTAGCTAATTACCTAGTATTAAGAGATAAAGTATAGCGCATTGTGATCAACCTATTAATATTTTTTACTGTTGAACCAGGAAAAAAATTCAACTAGCGGAAAAAACTGCAAAATAGCTATATTTTAATAACATTCCAATATTTCAAATAGATAGTCAAATAGCGACTTCAACTTGGCAAGCGTTAGAAAAAATGCTAATTTTCTAATTTCGGCTAGAAAGTTACTGTTTAAAATGATATCAGAGTTTTCCGTTTGTATGATTGACGGACAATGAATACTACTAATTAAAAAGATTGCAATAGATAGACCAAATCTTTACCCGGTAAAACCAAAAAAATTTAATGAATTTAATCAAGGATGATATGAGATTTAATGGAATATTTTATTCTTTCTTTAACCAAAATCATATTCGCAAGTTGCTTTTTATCCAAGTCATGATTCTGTGGAGTTTTCTTGATGTAAATGCACAAATTGATTGGCTTCAAGATAATAATTTTCAGCTACAAGCGATTCCAGTTTTGGCAGAATTAAAAGCACAAAAAAACAAAAACGAATTTGAAATCATTGTATATGGTCGTTTAAAACCAGGACAATATATTTACTCGACTTATACCAGTGGCAAAGATTCACCGATTCCCTCACGGCTGTATCTGATTCAACCAAAAGCAGAAAAAATAGAAGTGGTTAGTGAGAGTGAAACAATTTCAATATTTGATGAAATGTTTCATAAAGAGCTAAAGGTTCACAAAAATGATTTTTTAATCAGTCAAAAGTTTAAACTTGTTAATCCTAAAACAATGCATATAGTTAAGGGAATATTTAAATACCAAGTCTGTACGAGTAAAATTTGTTCGTTACCATTGCAAAGCCCATTTCTAATTGAGAAATAAGAATAATATGCCGGAACTTCCAGAAGTACAAACTGTCATAGATGGTTTAAATCAAAAAATAATAAATCAAACGATTAGTAAAATCAAAGTATTGAGAAAAGGAATTACTAATTGTAGTTTATTACCAATTGTTGGAGAAAAATTCCTAAAACTGGATAGAAGAGGTAAATATATTATCTTTCACCTGTCATCCGAATTAGTAATGATTGGGCATTTAAAAATGACTGGAAAATTTATTGTCACCAGTAAATACGCCAAATACCACCGTCATGATCGGGTTATTTTTTTTCTTGGAGATCAATCGAAATTAATTTTTAATGATATTAGATGTTTTGGCCGGTTGGAATTGATTGATTCAGCAGAACTTCTAGAAAAATTTAAAAATATGGGACCGGAGCCCTGGGATTCGAAATATAACCCACTATATTTAAAGAAGAAACTCGAAAATCGAAGGATACCCATTAAAACTTTGTTATTAGATCAAAATCTAGTTGCTGGTATTGGTAATATCTACGCCAGTGAAATTTTGTTTGAGGCCGGAATTCATCCTGAAAAACCTGGTTACTTAATAATGGCTTCTGAATTCAAACAAATCATAAAGTCGACTAGAAAAATCCTCAAACAGGCACTGAAATATAACGGAACCACGATTTCTGACTTCAGAAGAGTGGATGAAAAAACCGGTGAATTTCAAAATTTTTTAAAAGTGTATGGACGACAAGGGCTTGCTTGTAGAATATGTGGGGAAAAAATTCAAAAATTAAGACAAAACCAGCGGAGTACATTTTTATGTCCATCATGCCAAAATTAATAAAAAAAATACTGGTAATATCAATATTTTATACTCTTGTTATCTTGCCAGATTTTTGTATTGCAGTTGAAAATATCGCTTTTGGTACTGGTAATCCATCCAGCGCTTCCTGGCTTTTTGTTGATGAATTATCTATGGATTGGCAGAATGTCAATTTGGGGAATAACACCACTTTAACAACCCGGTATTTTGAGTCTGATGCTGAAAAATTCAAAGCACTACAGTTCAGACGACTCCGCTTTGTTATCGCCCCCTTAAATTCCATAAGTATAAAAGAGCTTAAACAAAGACATTTACGTATTGTTTCAACACTTTGGAATGTTTACTTGGCACCCATGGTCATCACTGGTACAGATTCTTTAAGAGCTTTGAATGATTATCATAATTGGTATGTGCCGAAAGGATCACGGATTATGCCTTTAGCTTTTGCCGATGAAATCATTGAGACTAGTGAACCAGACCAAGAAAATAATGAAACAGACATTGAACAAGGTGAGGAAGATTATGACTATTCTAATTTTTCTGAACCTACTACTATCGAGGAATTAATAGAACAATCTCAGCAATTTAAAACCCGACCTTTTGATTCTCCTCGAATTCAATGGCTGGACACTGCTTTATTGGAAGATTCTTATTTTTTAAATGAGAGTGATTTACTTTTTTTTGAAATGACTGGGTCAGTTGATCAATTAATTGCATCTTTAGACTATCAGGTAGATATTCGTGCACTTGAACCAGATTTTCTTAATCAGTTACAGGAAAAAATATTTTGGCTAGAACCTTTTACTTTAAATATTAAGAATGCTCAAAAGATAAAAACGGTTGGGATCACCATGACATTGTTTACTCATGAAGCGGAAAGTCAGGAAGTGGTGCAGCAATTGTTAAATCTTTTAATGTTTCCTAAAAAACTATATTTTCCGAGCGGGTATATTTATAAAAATGTAAAAACTTTTAATACTAAAAATATACCCATGGATGCGCTTCATGATGTCAGCGTGATTCGGTTTAAAAAAACAGAATAACAAAATATTATAGCAAATAAATCAATAGTATGGAACCAGAACAACTCATTGATGATCTTTTATCAGGCAAGCTTAATAAAAAAGAGGCATTAGATGAATTAAAATCTACTGCTAATTTGGGATTTGCAAGACTTGATTTGCATCGCGAAAAGAGAACCGGATTTCCAGAAGTTGTATTTGGCGCAGGGAAATCTTTTTCGCAACTAAAAGCTATCATTCAGTCTTTGAAAGAAAAGAATAAACCAATATTGATTACCCGAATTGTAAAAAAAAGTGCCACCGGATTATTGAAGTCTTTTCCAGATCTGAGTTATCACAAAGATGTTGATATCCTGGCGAGTGATTTGGGAAAAACGGTAGAAGATCAACAGTTATTTATCTCTGTCATTTCAGCGGGTACTTCAGACTTTAAAACTGCTGAAGAAGCTGCCTTTACAGCAGAATTTATGGGGACTGCCGTTAAACGATTCTATGATGTCGGGGTGGCTGGAATTCATCGATTATTTAACGAGATTGAAATGATAAAAAAATCCAGTGTTATTGTGGTCGTAGCTGGTATGGATGGGGTTCTTCCTAGTATTGTCGGAGGATTAGTTGATAAACCTGTTATTGCAATTCCCACCAGTATTGGGTATGGTGCTAACTTTAATGGTCTGGCTCCGTTACTAACCATGTTAAATGCCTGCTCATCGGGAATTACAGTTGTAAATATCGATAATGGATTTGGTGGTGGTTTCGCCGCTGCTCAAATTGTCCGGAATATGAAATTGCAAATTAAATGTATTAAATCAGAAAAATAATGACGACCTCATTTAGGCAAAAATATTGTATAGTAAAAATCTTCAATCGGCGATAAAATAATTTTTTTTTAATTTCTAATAGTGAAGCGATCCTGTGAAAAAAAGACTGATATCTTTTTTGCTGCTGTTATTAATAACACCAATGCTATTTGCAGCAGAACCACGTACGCAACTTAATTTTGATGATGTAGAAGTATTGAGTGTTATCAAATTAATGGGCAAAGTTACGGGTAAATCCTTTGTTTTCAATAATCGGGAACTTAAGGGAAAGAAAATCACCTTGCTGTCGAATCAAAAATTTACAGCAACAGAAGCTTATAAAATATTTGAAGCAATACTGGACATTAACGGTTTGACACTGATTGAAGAAGGCAAAACCTTTAGGATTGTTCAATCCAAACACGCAAAAAATATACCAGTCCCTTTGTATGATCCTAAAAATCAATCAGTATCTTCCTCCTTTGTAACCCGGGTTATTCCGGTTTTGCATGCCGATGCCAAAACGATTCGGGCCAGTTTGGCACCTCTGGTATCTAAGAGTGCCCTGTTAATCGTTTTAACCGGCTTGAATGCTTTAATTTTAAAAGATACCAAAGATAATTCAGATCAATTTGCCCGACTGGTGAAACTACTGGATGAGATGGATGATCCTATTATGTCAGTCAGTATGGAGGTTGTTCCGGTTGTACATGCCAATGCCAATGAACTGGTGAATTTATTGAATAAGATATTTACCACTGTTGTTCCTAAAGGTGGTGGAAAAGTTAAACTTAAAATTTCAGCTGATAACCGAACCAACAGTATTATTGTTATCGGACAGGTACAATCTATCAAAAAAATTAAAAGCCTGGTTCAGCAATTGGACAGTAAAGATGAAGTCAATTTTGGTAGTATCAATGTTTTATCACTATCTATGGAAATTATTCCCGTTAAACATGCCAATGCCAACGATATCGCCGGGTTGATTGCTAAAATATTTGCTTCTAAAAAACCCGTGAAAAAAGGAGGTAAAGCGGTATCGGAATTAAAAATTTATGGTTATGAACGGACGAATAATATTATTGTTGTTGCCCATCCAAAGTTAACCGATAAAATCAAAGAAGTTATCAAACAACTGGACACTAAGGAAGATGTTGACAGTGAAAATGTTAGAATTCTTTCTTTGAATCTGGAATTAATCCCCATAAAACATGCGAATGCTAATGATATTGCGGATTTAATCTTAAAAATGTTTGCTCCTCAAAAAACAAATAAAAAAAGTGCTCCTGTCACGACGGAACAAAAATTACGTGTTTTTGCTGATAAACGGACGAATAATATCATTATAGTCGCCCATCCAAAACTAACTGAAAAAATTAAGGAAATCATCAAACAACTGGATAATAAAGAAGATGTTGATAGTGAAAACGTCAGAATTCTTTCTTTGAATCTGGAATTAATCCCCATAAAACATGCAATTGCATCTGATGTTGTAGACATAATCACAAAAATGTTCACTCAGCAAAAACAAGATAAAAAGGGTGTTCCACTACCCAGCGGTCAGAAATTACGTATTTATGCTGATAAGCGCACTAATAATGTTATTGTCGTCGCCCATATCAAATTGACTGAAAAGATCAAAGAAGTCATCAAACAGTTGGATACCATCGTCGAAGACGATCGTGAAAATGTCAGGTTACTTTCACTGAATCTGGAAATGATTCCCATTAAATACGCAAATGCTGTTGAAATTGCCGACTTAGTAACAAAAATATTTGCTCCACCGGCAACAACTACTAAAAAAGGTGCGCCTGCTACTTATCAACATTTACGGATTTTTGCTGATAAATGGACGAGCAAAGTCATATTAATCGGATATCCCAAAACCCTGGAAAAAGTAAAAAAAATTATTGATCAATTAGACTTAAAAATCGAAGGGGAACAGGGTAATATCAGAGTATATCGATTAAAGAATGCCAATGCCAAGAATATCGCAGAAGTACTTCAGAAAGTTTCCAAAACGTTTACGAATCCTGCAGATAAGACGAAAAATAATAAAGGAACCGGTAGGGAAAATGATGTTACGATAATTGCTGATGAATCGACTAATTCACTGGTAATCCATGCTAATCAGAATGTCTTTCTGGCTATTGAAAATGTTTTGGATCAGTTGGATGTGGTCAGGCCACAGGTTTTTATTCAGGCATTGATTATGGAAGTTAAACTGGATAAGAGTCTGGATTTGGGAATTGAATGGCAGGCGGGTGATTTAAGGCAGATTGATGGTCGGGATAGCCTGGTTACCGTTGGTGGTGTTGGTTCAACCGGGGGCGCCAAATCATTCGATTCAGTGGCCGGTGGCAGCCCGGGTGCTGTTGTCGGTGTGGTGGGTGGGCCAATTACCTTTGGGGGGCAGGAGTTCAGCTCATTTAATGCTTTTATCAAAGCGACCCAGACGGATTCGGAGATTGATATATTATCTAATCCTAAAATATTGACTTTAAATAATGAAGAGGCTGAAATTAAGGTTGCTGAAATTATCCCAACCATCGGGAGTACCAAAATTGATTCCAGCGGTAATTCTACCACAACCGTTGATTATAAAGAAGTTGGTGTTTTATTGAAAATAACGCCACAGATTAACTCAGATAAAACGGTCGAATTACAGATTGAGCAGACGTCAAGTAATATTATTGATGGTAAGGTCGGTGCTTTTGCAGATAGTGCGATTACAACGTTAAACCGGACTTTAAAAGCGAAAGTAAATGTTTTTGATGGGCAGACCATCGCTTTAGGTGGATTGATTCACGAAGATCTTACAGAAGTTCACACCAAAACACCTTGCCTGGGAGATATTCCCCTGTTGGGCTGGTTATTTAAAACAAAATCAACCCGGGCTAAAAAAACGAATTTACTGATTTTTTTAACCCCCAGAGTGGTGAAGAGCCATCAGGATATTGCTGAATTTAGCAACGATGCTAAAATAAAGCATAAAAATGCCCGTTTAGGTCGGTTTAGAATAGATGTTACTAAAGAATTTGACATCCCTGTTTTAAAAGCAGCCGAAGAGAGAATTTTACAGGAGGAAGAGGAGTTAGCCAGAGAGAAAGCCGAAACGAATCAGGAGTAATTAGTAATCTCTATTTCTT
>Ga0233431_1002373_pt1 | contig 26564 bp, 25 predicted proteins | sample SI_118_April2016_FD_179867 | JGI IMG/M metagenome (GOLD analysis project Ga0233431, IMG submission 179867) | Seawater microbial communities from Saanich Inlet, British Columbia, Canada - SI_118_April2016_200_MG | ecosystem: Environmental > Aquatic > Marine > Inlet | place: Canada: British...
TCAATACCAGGACAGAATTTTCTTTGGTACAGATCAAGTTGTTACCAACGTCAAAACCCAAAAATACGTACACGAACTCAAACACGTCTTTGACGGCTACTTAAAAATGCTAACTGACGAGCAATTCCATCTTCAAACATTCTGGCCAGAATTCTATGACGAGACATACCGAGGTTTGAATCTTCCTGAAGACACCCTGCAAAACATCTTGATAGATGCTCCACAACGTCTACTCGACTCAGTGCCGGCTTACGAAGAACCAGCTGAAGAATCAGCTCTAGAATAAAACTTCTGGAATTTTTTCTGCAACATCACTCGCAATCAACCCATTGCCATATTCTTTGTACGCCTTATCTCCGGCCGCTCCACACATATAAGCTGCTATTTGACCTGCGTTAAATCCACTATATTCCTGAGCCAGCATTCCCGCGCAAATCCCAGCCAAAACATCCCCAGTCCCTCCGACAGTCATTCCAGCATTTCCAGTCTTCGACTTCACAACATCCCCCTCATCAGAGGCAACCAAATCGGTATGGCCTTTCAAAACAATATTGATATGCAAATCCATTGCAATCGATCGTAGCAAAATCACAGACTGAGTATCCTTCTCAGAAACTCTCATATCCCGATCAACCAAATTCGAAAATTCATTATGATGAGGAGTGATGATGACATCTTGTTCCAACGGAAATTTCTTGATTTTCTTCAAAGCAAAAATCGCAGCTGAATCAAGCACAGTCGGAATTCTGAGCTTTTTCAAAATCTCCAAAACCCCTTCAATAACACCCTCTTCAACATCCCCAATCGACCCCATCCCCGGCCCAATCAAAATAGAATCACAAGTCTTTCCAAACTCGATGATCTCAGATGCAGCTTTCGCAGAGAAGTTCTCTCCCTCAAAAGGACTAACAATAAAGTCAGGACAAGCAGCTCGAGTCACTTCGAAATTACACTGCGGAACATACAAAAAAACCAAATCAGCACCAGCACGCAAACAAGCTTTCGCAGCCAAAATCACAGCTCCATGATAATCAGCAGACCCACCAATAATCAGAACACGCCCATTATCTCCCTTATGAGAAAGGGGCTCACGCCTTTTGAGCAATTTTTTCACATGAGACAATCTCAACTCATTAATAGGTGCCATCTAAAAAGGATTAGAATATTTAGCCTTTGCCCCCAACTTTTCCTCGATTCTAAGTAACTGATTGTATTTCGCTACTCTATCGGTCCTACACAGAGATCCCGTTTTTATCTGCCCAGTCTCCATAGCAACAGCAAAGTCAGCAATAGTCGTGTCTTCAGTCTCCCCACTTCTATGAGAAACAACAGAGGTCCAGCCAGCTTTCTTCGCCATCTCAATAGCTCTACGAGCCTCAGTAACTGTTCCAATCTGATTCAATTTTATCAAAATAGAATTGCAAACTTTCTCATCTACTGCACGCGCAAGTCTCTCTACGTTCGTCACCAATAAATCATCTCCCACCAACTGAACCTTATCTCCCAAAGCATTATTCATCGCCTTCCAACCATCCCAATCATTCTCATCATGTCCATCCTCAATCGACATTATTGGATATTTCTCAACCAAATCCGCATAAAACTCAACCATCTCCTGGCTATTGAGCACTTTTGAACCTCCTTCCAAAACATATTTCCCATCCTTATAAAATTCACTAGCCGCCGCATCTATTGCCAAAACAACATCTTTTCCAGCCTCATATCCAGCCTTCTCCACAGCTTCAATAATCAATTTGAAAGCAGTTTCATTGTCAGGCAAATTAGGCGCAAATCCACCTTCATCACCAACCGCAACCCTTAGACCTTGATCCTTTAGCATCCCCTTCAAAGTATGAAAAATCTCAGCTCCCATCCTTAACCCCTCTTTGAACGAAGGAGCACCAACCGGCACAATTATAAATTCCTGAATATCAAGTCCGCTATCAGCATGCTGACCACCATTCATAACATTCATCATTGGAACAGGCATCTGTACCGCACTACCTCCCGATAGATATTCAAATAGTTCAACTCCTTTCTCATCAGCCATCGCCCGACTAGCTGCCATAGAAACAGCCAAAATAGCATTCGCTCCAAGTTTTCCTTTATTCGGAGTCCCATCCAGATCGATCATCGCCTGGTCCAAAGCCTCCTGATCAGAAGCCTCCATTCCAACAACCTTTCCAGAAATCACATCATTAACGTTCGCAACAGCTTTCTGCACACCCTTTCCGCCATAACGCGACTTATCACCATCCCTCATTTCCACAGCCTCATGCTCACCGGTCGAAGCTCCACTTGGGACAATGGCACGCCCATAACCCCCGTCAGTAAGCCACATTTCCACCTCAACAGTCGGATTGCCACGAGAATCTAACACCTCGCGACCAAGTATTTTTTCAATTTTTGACATAATCATAAAAATTTAAAGATTTTCGAAACAAATCTTATCACAATTTCCCTAGACGAAACAGATTTTCCTTTGCGAATTCAACCCAAAATCAGTATCATCGTTAAGCAAAATTTAAGATTTTAACAAAAATATAAAATGGACATCACTTGGCACGGAAATACTTGCTTCACGCTGAAAGGAAAAACGGTAACAGTAGTGACAAACCCTGACAAATCAATAAAGACAGCCCTAAAAGGTGAAATAGTTTTATCATCACTCGGTGAAGATGCAGAACTCGCAGAAGTAAAAGATTCAAAAAAAGCATTTGATTGGCCAGGAGAGTACGAAGTCGCAGAAGTGCCCATTATAGGATTGAAAGCATGGACAAGAAGCAAAAGCAAAGAGGAAGAAGATGGGCAAAAAGCTGGTGAAGGTACTATTATTTTCTTTTTTGATTTAGAAGGTGTAAAGGTTTGCCACCTAGGCGGACTCGGACACAAATTAACAACAGAAATGATAGACGAAATCGGAGATATAGACGTACTACTCGTACCAGTAGGAGATGACAGTAATCTAAAAGGGAAAACAGAAGAAATTATCGGACAAATAGACCCACGAATGGTTGTATTGATGGGAAATTCAAACCCAGGAGCTCACTCAAAAGAAGCAGGCGCATCAAAACTTGAAGAAGAAACAGACAAATTAACAGTCAGTGCATCAGGTACACCACTTGAAGAGAAGACACTTTATTACGCTCTTAAAAAAGTATAACAGGCACAGGAAGCGAAGCGCTCAAGTGCCGGCCGAGCAAAGTGAGGCCAAAAGCCAATCTTTATATCCATGTCCCCGTAGTTCAATGGATAGAACGAAGGTTTCCTAAACCTTAGATGCAGGTTCAATTCCTGCCGGGGATACCAGAAAAATCGCGAAGCGATTTTTCGCCGAGCAAAGCGAGGCCAAATTTAATAAAAAGGCGAGGGAATCCCTACTGAAGTAGCGAAGCGATTTTTCGCCAACCTGCACAAAAGGGGATCTTCAAAACACCTTAACCAGAAGGCTTTTGGTGCTCACACGGTGCTTGCAATCAGACCTATAATATGGTATAGTAAGCACGATGAAACAAAAACAAAAAGCACTAAAACTTATAGAGGAAAGTAAAAGCATAAATAGCTCTCAAAAGAGAATTTATTCTGATTTAGTAAATATTTTACCAGAAGAACAGCTCAAAAAACTCTACGAAATATTCAGAAAGGAAAAAGAATTAGTAGAAAAAATAGAAAAAGAAAGAAAAGAAAAAGAAAGCGATATCAATAAAAGGTACCTTGAAGAAATAACTGAAACGGTCAAGAAAACAGAAAAAGAAGCAATCAAAAAAGAAGAAAAAGAAGAGGGTAAAAATGCAGGAAAAATATTAGAACAACTTTAAATACAAATAACCAAAATAAAAATGTTTAAACCAAATCGATTCGTATTCCTTGAAAACCCCGGCGGAAAACCTGAAAAACAACACGAAATTGTGGGAAAATTCACAGAAGCTGAAAAAGCTACAGGCCGCGAATTCATAAACGAAGAGGATGTGCAAGACAAGATAAATGCCGCAGAAAATCGTATAAATCAATCTCCGGTCAACGACGAAGGGAAAGCAAGAATGAAGAAAGAGCTTGCTCGTCTCATAGAGTACAAGGAAGACGAACTGAGCCAACTCAACTCTGCAGAAGGATCAAAAATCGAAGACGTTTACGCAAGGACATTAATAGAGCTTAACGGTTACATGAAAGATTTAGGGAAATTCGAAAAACGAGAAATAGCCAATGAAGAGAAAAACTCACTAAAGGAACACCAAGAAAAATACCTGACAGAAAAAGAAGCAAAAAAAGCGGCACGTGCTGAAAAATTAAAAGAAAAGGCAATAAATGAAATCGAAAAATTAATGGACGAAGTTAGAGAAATGAAGAAATGGGCAGAATGGGCGAAATTTAATCACGATAAGGGAGAAGAAATGGGTGAAAAAAGGGGGGCTACAAAATTCAAGTTCGAAAGTCTCAATGCAATGGATAAGGCATTCTCATTATACTATAGCCTGGTAGAACTAAAGACTGCGAACTTTGTAGACCTTTCGGTCTTATCAGGGGAGGAAAGAAAGGCAACAAAAAAAGAAGCCCGTGAAGCAGCGAAATACGTTGAAAAAATAATGAAAGAAATGAATTACGAACCAAACTTAAGCGGAAAGACTTATAGTGGCCCACTTGGTTAAGACACATCAAAATACAAATAAAAACACACCAAACACCCCACCAAAAACGGGGTGTTTTTTATTGAATAAAACAGAAAAGCTCCAAGAGGTGCACCACATACGCAGTGCACCTCGATAGAATTCCGTTGTTGAGAAGTCTCATCTTCGTCGCTTCCTCTTCAAGGCAAGCTGGACGGCCATGAGGATCGCGGACAGCGCAGCGACGCCACCCACAACCCTGAACGTCGGCACAAAGCACTTGACGTACGAGGGCTGAGAGCCCTCGACAATACCGGCGAGCAACCATGCCAGGCCGAAGCAGAGGAGAGCTAAGAAAACCATGATGGGAATAACTTGCCAATTTTTCACGGAGAACCTCCATTCAACGGACCCTGTGACGGATCCAATGTCAAAAAACTTGCATTAAGACCACTGAAAAACAGGAGAGGAAAATATCACAAATAGCAGGTTGTGTAAACATAAAGGAAGCATTATAATCCACCCCTGCCAACCAAATTTCACCACATGCATTACCACATCCACACATACGGCTGCCAAATGAACTACTCCGACACGGAGAGAATTGAAACATATCTGAACCAGCTCGGCTTCACAAAATCCACAAACGAAGAAGACGCGAACCTGATAATTTTCAACTCTTGTTCAGTAAAGAAAAAAGCAGAGGACAAAGTGCTCGGCAAAATGAAAAATCTAAAAAAAATTAAGAAACAAAGACCAGATCTACTTCTAGCCTTAACAGGTTGCATGGTCCGCAAATCTAGTACAAAAAAATCAGAACGCGAAACCCAAGACAAATACATCAAAAAAATCGAACAACTCGACATAGTATTCAGAATTGAAGATCTCCCAAAACTAAAATCATTAATAAAACAAGCCGCACCAGAAATAAAATCTCTCAAGAAGATCCAAGATGAACTACTCGAAGATTATTTCCACATAAAACCATCCCATGCTTCAAAAGCCCAAGTCTTCATCCCAATCTCTACGGGCTGCGACAAATTTTGCACATATTGCATTGTTCCACATTCAAGAGGAAGAGAAACTTCGAGACATCCAGACGACATCCTCCAAGAAGCAAAAGAAGCGGTGGCAAACGGTTGCCTAGAAATAACCCTACTCGGCCAAACAGTCGACTCATATGGGCTTTCGCCAATTGATCGCCAAAGAAAACTTTTCGACTACAACCGCATCGACTCAGAACTCTCTCCACCACCATTTGTTCAGCTTCTCCAACGCATCGATGAACTCCACAAAAAAGGTCTCAAACGTCTCCGCTTCACATCCCCACATCCAAAAGACGTCTCACCACACCTAATACAATCATACGCAGAGCTAGAAACATTGATGCCTCACATTCACCTCCCTGTACAATCCGGCGACAACAATTGCCTCCAAAGAATGAACCGCCCCTACACCCGCGAACGCTACATGGAAATAGTCGACGGCCTCCGCAAGGCTTGCCCAGACATAGCGATAACAACAGACATCATCGTAGGATTTTGTGACGAATTAGAAGAAGAATACGCAAACACAGTAGACCTATACAAAGAAGCCGATTTCGACTTCTGCTATATTTCCCGCTACTCAACCCGAAAAGGCACATTCGCAGACAAAAACCTCGAAGACAACATCACGAACGAAGAAAAAGCCAAAAGATGGCACAAGCTCAACGATCTCATGAGAGAACTCACCCAAAAGAAACTCGAAAAATACATAGGCAAAACCCTTGAAGTCCTCATAGAAGAATCCGAGCCAGCCGCTGACCCGGCCAATTCAATCTATCGCGGCAAATCAGAACACTTAAAAACCGTCCAATTCGAGGCTCCAGCCAAACCAAACTTAAAAGGAACTCTTCAAAAAATCCACATAGACCGTGCAGAAAGCTGGATCCTCTTCGGCGAACTAGTCTGAAGACCTAAACCAAAACCGCCTTTACCCTCCTTACCCCTCGACTTGAACTCTCCTCTTTCTTGATCTTGAATTTCCCCAATTCACCAGTCGATCCAACATGTGGCCCACCACAAATCTCCTTGCTGAAAGAATCCCTTGGACCCACCGTATAAACCTTCACCCTATCTCCATATTTAGATTCAAACAGGCCAATCGCCCCAGCCTTTTTCGCGTCTTCAACAGTCATCTCCTCACACGTTATAGGTAAATCAGCCTCGATCTGTTCATTGACAATCTTTTCAACCTCCTCTTTTTGCTCAGGAGTCATTTTCTCATCATGGGTGAAATCAAAACGCAATCTTTCAGAAGTAATATTCGATCCTTTTTGCGCAACATGGTCTCCCAAAACCTGCCTCAAAGCCTGATGCAACAAGTGAGTTGCGGTATGCAACCGAGTCACCGACTCGCTGTCGTCTGAAAGCCCACCTGAAAATTTCTGTTCAGCACCAGTCCGAGATTTAGCCTTATGAGCCTCAAGAGCCTCTTCAAATTCTTTCCAAAATTTCTTCTCGTCCAACTTCTTACCCATCTCCAGATCTTTACGAATTTCCTCCAAAGTCATCTCAGGTGGGAATCCATAAGTTTCATACATATAAAAAGCAAAACTTCCTTTCATCAAATCATCTGAACAACACTTCTCAACTTCGCGTAAGCCCTTCTCCAAAGTTTTCCCAAACTGCTCCTCCTCTCGGACTAATTCCTCAAAAATCTTCTCTTGATTATCAATCAACTCAGGATACGCATCTCCATAATATCGAACATATATTCCAGCAATCTTTCTGACAAACTCTCCTTCAATCCCAAGCTTTCGTCCATGACGAATTGCTCGACGAATAAGCATTCGAAGAACATATCCTTGATCAGTATTAGAAGGAGTAACCCCCATAGGATCACCCAAAATAAAAGTAGCAGCTCTCAAATGATCACAAACAACACGCTCCGAAACAACGAGCTCATTCGATGGCTCAGCATCTCCAATATCATAACCACCCAGCGACCTCACAGCCTCCACAGCCTCCTCGAAAAGCTCGGTCTCGTAAGCAGTCCGAACCCCATTCATCAAAGCAAAAACTCTCTCAAAACCAAGCCCCGTATCAATATTTTTCTGCTCAAGCTCACTATACGAGCTATCTTCATTTTTATTATATTCCATAAAAACGTTATTCCAAATCTCAACCCAAGTATCATCTTCAGGATCAAATTTCGTCGGAACAGGCTTGTCAGAATTCCAATAAAACATCTCTGTATCAGGTCCACATGGCCCAGTCTGGCCAGCAGGTCCCCACCAATTTTCACTCTTCGGCAAATAAGCAATCCGATCTTCAGAAACGCCAAGCTCACGCCAAGCATTGAAGACTTCCTCGTTTCGAGGAGCGTTCGAATCCCCTTCAAAACAAGTAAAAGCCAATTTCTCCAACTCCAAACCAAGTCCACCTTCTTCACGTGCCGTAGTCAAAAACCCAAAACTCATCTTAATAGCATCTTTCTTGAAATAATCACCAAGTGACCAATTTCCTATCATCTCAAAAAATGTATGATGAGTGTCATCTCCAACCTCATCTACATCTCCAGTTCGAATACATTTCTGCACACCAGCAAGTCGAACACCTGAAGGATGAGTTTCACCAAGCAAAAACGGCACCAAAGGATGCATTCCAGCTGTAGTAAACAAAACAGTCGGATCATTTTCAGGGATCAAAGAAGAACTAGGAATTTCAGCATGATCATGCTTCCCGACAAAAAAATCGATATATAAACGTCTAAGTTCGTTGGCAGTTATTTTTTTCATATTTATGGAATTAGCCCAGTGCGCCCATTCTACGGAAAAACTTCTGCTTTTTCAATAATAATGATATATTTGGCTGGAAGAAATTTAACCTCATTTTTCATGGGCCGAAAATCATCTGCAAAGAAGAAAAGAAGACTAGAAGAAAAGATAAAAGAAGAGAAAAAAACACCGAAATCTAAAAAGAAAAAAGCCACGGCCAAGGCCACGGCAAAAGCTACAGCCAAGGTCGCAAAAGCCACGAAAAAAGCCGTCAAAGTAAAGATTCAAGTCCCAAGACAAAAGATATTCGGAGGATTGTTATCAGCAATTTTATTTACAATGCTTGTTTACGTGAGCATTGAATTATTCACAACAGCATTCAGACCAACTTCAATAGCAGAATATCTGCCAGGCGACAAAACATCGGCGATGCTTGAGATAAACACAAACGTCGATCATACACAGCTCGTAAAAGCCAAAGAATTGTTGGCTCAAACTTCATATTCAGCAGATGTATCTCTTGCAAAAATTGAAGAAAGAATGAGTCTAAATCTAGAAAAAGACATCCAGCCTTGGTTAGGTCGACAGATTGGAGTTGCGGAAATTGCCATAGAAGAAGATGGATCACCTGAAACAGTTTATTTCTTGGAAACAATGGGTAGGGAACAGACAAAAACTTCACTCGCAAACGTAGCCGAGAACAATCTGTCAGAGATATCAGAAAAAACTTATAACAACGAAAAAATATACGAATTCAATTTGAGATATCCAGGAGAAGATCGATCACTAGACAAGATGGCATACGCAGCTTTTATAGATAAATATTTAATATTTTCAATAGGATCAGAAGAGGCAATGCATTTGATTTTGGACGCACAAACAAACACCACTCAACCGAAACTATCCGAAAGCGAAAAATTCCAAGACGCACTAGACGAATCTGCGATAAACAGAGTTGCGTTTGTGTTTATCAATTTTGACCAGCACCCAGAAGCCCTACTTCAAAAATACGGAGTGTTCTCAGGGTCAAGCTTGCTCAACTCAGCAATTGATCCTTTCTCGAAAATATTCTCTTCAGAGGGCTTAGTAGTAATCGCAGCAGACAAGTATTTCGAAATAGAAACATTCATGTCACTAGAAGAAGATTTCCTAAAAGGGAATAGATATGTCACATACCAGGCGGATTACGACGCAGAATTAATGAAATACATCCCAGAAGAAATTGACGTGTTTTGGGGAGGCGAAGATGTCGAAAGACAAGTAAAAAGAATCGCAACACTTCTCAGCGAAGGAAACGAGGAAACAACACAATTATTTGAAGGAGTCTTCGAAAGCTACACGGAAAAATATTTTGGAAACAACGTTTCATTAATAGAAGACATTTATCCAATCCTCCAAAACGAGTTTGCTCTAGCGCAAAATGCAGATGGAAAATACTTAATTTCACTCGAGCTCGAAGATCCAACAGAAGACGCATTGAGAATTCAAAAAATAGCAAACAACTTCATCTCAGCAGGAGCAGTATTCGAACCACACATCGAAGAACACGAACTGCCAGACGGCACAATCGCACAAGAAATAGTCGCAACCCCAGAAGAGTTGATCAAATCTGAGACAAAATACGATGACCTCACAATCTATCAAATGGAGACAGAGAGCAAAGAGTGGGGAGTATATTATTCGATTTTAGATTCAATACTTTTAGCTTCAACAAACAAAGAATTCTTGGAAAAAAGTCTGGATTTATACCTAAACAAATCAGACACAAATTTAGAGATTTCAAAGATCCCAAACTCCGACGAAGTTTTTCACTTCAATATTTTATCTTTCTGGCCAGAATCAAAACTAGTTAAATCACTGAGCACAGGAAAAGAGTACTTTGGTAACGGAGTGAAAGCGTACTACTACATATATGTCGAATAAAAAGACCGAAAACATAACCTCGTCTTCAAACAAAACTCCAATCAATTTAAGTGGAGAAACTTATCCTAAACACAAAAGAGCGTCCCACAGACCAAACCTAAAAACAAAAGAAACCCCAGGTAAAAAGATTGAGGACATTTCATTTAAAGAAGAAAAAAAACAAGGAACAATCCTCAAGGTAAAGGAAAGCAAAACTAGATCTGTTTTTGGTAACCTACTGAAAATAGGAGTGTCTGGATTTATAATCCTACTACTGATAAACAGCGTCAACGTATACAACAAAACAATCGAAGCAAAAGAAGAAATAACCTATCAAGCATTCGAAGGATATTCCAAACTTCTAGAAGGATCAAAAAACACAACAAAAGTTCAATTTACAGAAGCAAAAGAGGCATTCGAGAACGCACTATCAAGCTTCAAAGAAGCGGAATCAACGCTTTGGTTCATTGCAGAAGACGACACTCTTTACGCGAAAGAAAGCAGCTTGGGCTCAAGCGCAAAAGCAATTCTGGAAAGCGGAAAATATTTTGCAAAAGCAGGTGAATACTTCACGGAATCCTTGGAAGAATTGAACAAAATTCCAATTTATTTCGTTTCAAAAAACGAAGCTGAAGAATTCAAAACGATCATAGAAGATCAGGAAGAGATAACAGAAATCCTAAAAAAAGGAACAGAAAAAGCAACTCTTGCATTAGTACAAACCACTCTAGCTCGAGATGAAATGGAGAAAATCGATGAAGATCTCGTACCAATCGAAGTGAGAGGAAAACTCTCATACGCAAAAGAAAAAATAAACCAAATAATCAAAACTTTGGAATCTATAGAAAGACATTTTCCAGCAGTGCTAACTCTTCTCGGCGACGTGACGCCACATAGATACCTGATCATCTTGCAAAACAACGCAGAAACCAGACCAACAGGAGGATTCATCGGTAGTTACGGTCTTGTAACAATAGACAAAGGAGTAATAACGGAATTGAAAGTAGAGGATGTATATGATTTGAGCAATGAACCACACGCAGAAGAACCACCATCAGACGAAATCTACGACTTTTTCTTGTGCTGCAGATTCAGAAACGTAAATTACTCTCCAGATTTTTTCTACACAGGCAAAATGGCAGCTTGGATGTTGGAACAAGAAGGAGGCCCAGAAGTTGATACAGTCATAGGGCTAAACCAAAGCTCATTAAAAGACTTTCTCGAAGTATCAGGCCCAATCCAAGTTGGAGATCTTCCAGATCAAATCACAGCAGAAAACTATATCCCAATTTTGACATACGTTATCGAAGCGAAAATATGGGGCAAAGAAGATCCAAAACATATCCTGAAAATGATGGTCCCAGAATTCAAAAAACAAATCTTCAAAACAGAAAACGTATCAAAAATAATGGGCATTCTCTACAGAGCAGCCCAACAAAAACAAGTCATAGCCTATTCAAAAGATTCTGTAATAGAATCATTCTTTGATACGCTAGGAATCAGCGGAAAATTCAAGCAACTCGGAGAAAAAGAAGACTTTTTAGCAGTAATTCACACATCAGATGCAGGAAACAAGACGGAACATTTCATCGAGGAAGCAATCACGCACGTCACAAACATAGAAAAAGACGGAACTTTGATAGATGAATTGACCGTAGCTAGAACCCATACATTTGGCAAAGAGCATCAGGCAGCATGGAACAACGTCTGGGATAGCTTTGGCTTCGATTACAGACACGTTCCAGGTTATGTGGTGGATATAATGGGTAGAGCCACAAACATCGTTAAAACGAGGATATACGTGCCTGAGGGCGCGATCCTATTAGAGTCCACAGGCATATCAAAAGAAGACGTGAATATCGGCTACGATTCCGAAGTTGATAGAACATATTTCGATGTAAGAATTTCCACCCCTCCACAAAACACATCATCTGTTACCCTCAAATACAAACTCCCATTCAAATTAGATTTTTCTCCAGTCGATACGTATAGCTTCTCTGCCCACAAACAACCAGGTTCAATAGGATCAGTCTTAACAAAAACAATCCAACCACAAGACCAGGAGGACGATGATCTCAGTCCATACGTTTATTATCCAGAAGACGCCTTCCTAAAAGGAGAAAACAAAATCATCTACGCAACAAACCTCGTCTACGACAGATATTTCTCTTCAGTCTGGGGCGAATAGCACAACTATATTCAAATTTTCCACTTCCCAACCTTGAAGGAAATGGATGAGAGAAATTGGAATATCCAGTTGTATTTTCGAGCATCATGATGCTCGAAAACTGAAACCCTGAACATGTTCAGGGTTGAAGCCCCGCAACTGCATTACAATTAAACTCTACCCCTTCCTTCCAAACATTTTTTCTAGTTCATCAAAAGTCAGTCTAACCATAGTAGGCCTACCGTGAGGACACGTATATGGTCTGTCCACCTTATCCAACTGCTCCAACAAAGAATTCATTTCATCGATAGCCAATTTCTGCCCAAATTTGATAGCACTTCTACAAGACATAAAATGAATGATCATTTCCTTTTTGCCCTGAATGTTTGTAGGGGTCTTCTCATTAGACAGATCCTCCAAAACCCCAGAGATCACGTCATTAATATCTTCAGAAGAAAGAACCGCAGGCACAGCATAAAGAGTTAGCTCGCCAGAAGGACCTTCTCCAATTTCAAAACCAAGATTCTCAAAAACTTTTTGATTATCTTTCAAATTTTCCTTTTCATCCAATGTGAGCTCCAAATCATGAGGCATCAACAAGGGTTGAACATTCTTATCCCCAGAATCGTATTGATCAGTTAGCTCGAAATACCGAACCCTCTCATGCGCAGCATGCTGATCAACCAAAACCAAACCTTCATTATTTTGAGCGACTATATACGAATTCGAAACCTGCGTCACAGCGCGCAATATCTGTCCTCCATCCTCATCTCCAAAATCCAAATTCCCCTGAGCAAATGCTCCTTGTGGTGAACTCCCAGGCATGCCACCTGGTGCGAACCCACCATGCGACCTTCCGTCAGAGAAATTCCCACCCAATGCACCCAATTCATCTTTGTCAGGAAACTTGTCAGACATATATCTAGAAGCCTCAGTATAAGCTTTTGGAGCCAAATTGTTTTTTTCCAACGCAGCAGAAACAGATCTATAAACAGTCTTCAAAAGATTAGTCTCATCCTCGAATCTTATTTCAATTTTTCTAGGATGAACATTGACGTCGATAAGCCCAGGATCAATCTCAATATTCAAAACAAAAACAGGCTTTTTCCCCTCCATCAAAAGAGAGTGAAACGCATCTTTGACTTTGAAAGCGATCAAGTAATGTGAAATCGGCCGATTATTAACAAAAATATATTGGTGCTTACTGTCCGATCTAGAAATAGCCGGTTTCCCAACAAAACCAGTCATCTTAAAATCACTTCCGCCATAAAAAACAGTCAACATCGCATCAGAAGTAGCAGGCCCAAAAATATCAGAAATTCTTCTCTTCAAATCAACTCCACCAGGCAAATCCAACTGGGCCTTCCCATTACTTATAAACTTGAACGAAACTTCAGGATGAGCAAAAGAATATGTGTTTATCAAAGACATAATATGCCTAAGTTCGGTTGAATCTTTTTTTAAATACTTTTGTCTCGCAGGCGTATTAAAAAACAAATTATTAACCTCTATAGACGTGCCATCGGACATGCCACATTCAGATATGGAAAGAAGTTTTCCAGCATCGACAGAGAGCTCAGTCCCCGCATTAGATGAAGATTGTTTAGTCTTAATAGTCATTTGAGAAACAGAAGCAATAGAAGCCAAAGCTTCTCCACGAAAACCCATAGTAGAAATTTTCCACAAATCAGCTTCGGAAGAAATTTTTGAAGTAGCATGTCTTTGAATCGATTTCTCGGCATCTTCTTTTGACATCCCTTTTCCGTTATCAGTAATCTTGATCATATTTTTGCCACTATCATTGATTTCGATAATGATCGAAGTCGCTCCAGCATCAATGCTATTTTCCAAAAGTTCCTTCACAACACTCGAAGGACGCTCAACAACCTCACCAGCTGCAATCTGGTTGATCAGGTGATCCGGCAATACTTTGATGATACTCATAAAATTATATTAGTCCTTTTTCTTTTAAATCATGAAATTTTTTCAAAGCCTCCAAGGGCGTCAAATTATCAGGATCGACATTCTTGAGCTCCTCAATCGCCTGATGCCCCCTCTCCGCATTCCGATCCAGATCGGCACTCCGATTTTCAAAAATATCAATCTGACTTTCATGAACCTTCGAAGAATTTTCAACGATTTCTTTTTCAAGATTTTCCAATATGCCCCTCGCTTTCATAATAACATCCCTCGGTAAGCCAGCCAATTTCGCGACCTCAATTCCATAACTCTTACTAGTCCCACCAGGAATAACTCTATATAAGAAAACCAAATCCGATTTTCCATCTTCATGCTTCGCAGCTTTTTCACTAACAGCAACGCTGAAGTTTTTGCCACGCTCCAACTTCCCAACCAAAGAAATCAACTCGTGATAATGAGTAGCAAAAAGAGTTTTCGCTTTTATTTTGTCATGCAAATATTCACAAATAGCCCAAGCAATACTCAAGCCATCATAAGTCGAAGTTCCTCTCCCAATCTCATCCAAAATAACCAAACTCCGGGGAGTCGCATTATGCAAAATAGTTGAAGCCTCAACCATCTCAACCATGAAAGTACTCTCGCCAGCGACCAAATTATCAGACGCACCAATACGAGTGAAAATCTGATCCACCAACCCAACACGGCAAGCTTTAGCAGGTACAAAACATCCAATATGAGAAAGATAAACAATCAAAGCAACCTGCTTCAAATAAACACTTTTCCCACCCATGTTAGGTCCGGTAATGAGATTCAAACTGTTTTTAGCAGGATCAATCACACAGTCATTCGGAACAAAATCATACGCCAAATTAATTCTCTCAAGCACAGGATGTCTTCCCTCAGAAATTTCCAATTCAAATCCATCTGTGACCTCGGGCTTACAATAATTATTTTTCAACGCCAACTCAGCGAATCCAAAAACAACATCAATCCGCGCCACAGCGTCAGCAACCCTGCGAATGTCAGTAATGAGCTCAACAACCTTCATCCTAACAGAATAAAAAAGCTCATATTCCAATTCGCAAATTCGATCCCTACTTCTCAAAACTTTATCTTCATATTCCTTGAGTTCAGGCGTTATAAACCGCTCAGCATTAACAAGAGTTTGTTTTCTATCATAATCATCCGGAACATTCTTCAGATTCGATTTACTAATTTCAATGTAATACCCAAAAACTTTATTGTACTTAATTTTTAACGACGAAATCCCAGTCCTTTCAATTTCACGCTTTTGCATCTCGGCAATAAATCCTTTCCCCTCAGTATTGATTGATCGGAGCTCATCAAGCTCAGAATTATATTTATCCTTAATCATCCCACCCTCCCGAACAATAGCTGGAGGTTCATCTTGGATCGCTTCCTCAATAACAGATGTCAATTTCCCGAGATCCACCAAATCCACAATAACATCCTTGAAAAAATCAGAATCAAAACCAGAAAGTTTCTGTTTCAACAAAGGCACTTTATTCAGAGAAACCTTCAATGCAACCAAGTCCCGAGCACTTCCAGTCCCCAAACTCAAACGACTCAACAACCTCTCAATATCCAAAATCCCTTCCAAAATCTCTCGAACATTCCCCAGAAGATTGGCGTCCTTCAATAACTCCTCAACAGCAGAAATCCGTTTCTGAATTTTCTCAAGATTATTCAGTGGGTGAATCATCCAATTTTTCAATTTACGCCCACCCATAGAGGTCAAAGTCTGGTCAATAACAGAAAAAAGAGAAGATTGATCTCGCCCTCTCCCACGACTATTTCCAGAATAAAAAATCTCTAAATTTTTGCAAGTAGTAGCGACCAAAGGCATAAAATCATCCCCAGTATAAAAGCGAATATTCTCCAGATGTTTCAAGTCTGTCTTCTGTGTTTCCTTCAAATACTCATAAAGAGTAGCCGCCGCCAAAATCGCACTTTTTTTGTCCTCAATCCCAAAAACACCAAGACACTTCATTCCAAAACTATCAATCAAAACCCTAGAAGGATCAGTGAAAATTTCAAAAGGGAAATAAACTCGAGCCTCTCTAGACAAAACAGAACGGAAACTTTCGACTAAACCTTCAGCCAAAATAATTTCAGCAGGAGAAACTCTAGAAATCTCATCTTTCACTTCATCGGCCGACAAAAACTCAGTCACAAAAGCTTCACCAGTCGTCACATCAGCATAAGAAAAACCAAAACCATCATAGCTCTGCACAATACAAGCAACATAGTTGTTAGACTTTTCATCCAAGATACTGTCGTCCTGAGTCGTACCAGGCGTAACAACGCGAGTCACATCTCTCTCCACGATACCAGTTCCGTTGGGTTCAGTAACTTGATCACAAATCGCGACTTTCTTCCCAGATCGAGTAAGCTTACCAATATATTTCTCTGCTGCATGGTATGGAACACCGCACATCGGCGCTTTGACACCGTCGCCTTTGTTTCTCGCTGTCAAAGTGATCCCCAAAATCTTCGATCCCTCAACAGCATCCTCGAAAAACATCTCATAAAAATCTCCCAAGCGAAAAAGAACAATACAATCACTGTATTTCTCCTTGATAGCACGATACTGCCGCATCATTGGAGTAAGTTTTTCGCCCATAGCGGCAGAATTATACAACCAATCTTTACAGAATTAAAAAAAACCGACTTGCATTCCATAAGAACAGATGGGCAGGCGCGTTAGCGCCGGACGAGGCTTTAGCCGAGGACAAAATACAAAAATTTTCACGAAAACCTTCTCCTTTGAAAGCGTTGAAAACTTTCCCAAAGTTTTCAAAAAAGGAGCCCGTGAGGGCGACTGGAGCCACCGCCGGGAGTCGAACCCGGGACCTCTGCTTTACGAAAGCATTGCTCTACCAGCTGAGCTACGGTGGCAGGAAAAAAATAACACAACCACACTTTTATCACATTTCATGATAACGAAACAACCAGATTAAGATTTAATGCCTCAGCGACTTTCTCTAAGAAGGTAATACTGGGATTGTAATTCCCCGACTCGAGACGTGAGATAGCGGATTGCTTTGTTCCGATCTTTTTAGCAAGTTCCGATTGTGTCAGCCCCTGTTCCAGTCTTTTTTCTATAATAACTTCAGCAATTTTAAATTCATGCTCAAGCTTATCGTATTCCTTACGAATTTTTTTATTCTGTAAGAGTTCTTTTTTAACAGATTTAAAAGATTCCATAGCTATTCAAGTATAACGCATAAGTTATATATGTTCAAGAGAATTTAAACGTGATTTTGCCAAAAGCAATGCTTTCCTCGGGATTTTTTGAGTCTTCTTAATGAAAATATTCAGCAAAACGATTGAATTTTCATGAAAACAGTAAATAATTCGAATCTTTCTCTTGCCACTTATTCTCAACTCAAAAAGATTTGTATCAATCTTCTTGCTGTGTGGCATTCCAAGTCTATGTTCAAATCTATCCAGCATATTCAAAGTACGTACAATCCTAGCAGCTGTAGGCTCATCCAATCCTTTAAGAAATTTTTTTATGCTTTTATTAAAAAATTTGATGATCATATTTATTTTTATCTTTGGTCATTGAACTTCAGTGGGCGTTCAAGCGCCACACGAGCATAGTAGTGAAAATCATGAAACTTCTAACTAAAACTTCCTCTTCACGGCAAACAATTTTGATAGCCAAGATCTTTTGCGTGCCCTGCGAAGATGATGAGATGCTTTACTTCGATTAACTCGAAGTCGCATAAAGTCCTTATTGTTGTCGATTGTAATTAGTATCATTGTAAATTTTTAAATTAATATGTACGTACAAGTCCCTTGACTACACCTTGAATAGTAAGTTCCTCAATAGGAACGATATCAGGATTAGAATAAGTGCTATTTTCAGCCCTCAAAAAAGCTCGTCCACCTTCCTTAACAAATCTTTTCAAAGTATTTCCACCATCTATCAAAGCCACCACAATATCTCCAACTCTCGGTTCAGCCTTGAAAGAAGCAATAACCAAATCTCCTTCATAAATTCCAGCATCGATCATACTCTCACCGGTTACTCTGAGCATAAATGAATTTCCCAAATCTTCCACAAAACCTTTTTCAAAACCAACCCAATCATCAACGTATTCTTCGCTCAAAACAGGTCCGCCAGCGGGAATCATTCCAAGAAGAGGAACCTTGATTATATTGCTCGTAAGTTTGTCTCGGACAGAATCTAGAAGAGCAATACCACGCGCAGTCTCATCTTTCTCAATAAAACCTTTAGCCTTAAGAGCTTTCAAATGCTTCAAAATACTATTATCACTACTAACATTGAACCCTTCACGAAGCTCTCTCAAAGTAGGGGAACGCCCGTTCTTCATCTGGTACTTCTCTATGAACTTTAATACGGCTTTCTGCTTGTCAGTTAAATCGTCCATAAAATTAAGGGTAAGAATATACTCACCATCAATATAGGTGAGTAAACGCTCACCGTCAACTCAATTTTACTTTCCAAATTCAATTTTTTTGGCCTTCTTCGTTCTCATAACCAGTGAAATCGGAACAAGAAGCCAAAATTTAACCGAACGATTGAACTTCAAAACCAACTCATTGTATTCAGAAGATTTTTTCTCAATCTGATTCCCTAGATCCTCCACCTCTTTTTTTATCTCCAAAAACAACACCTCCGTAGAAGCTTCATCGTTATCCTCACCAAGCCAAACCAAATCATCCAAAGCCTTACGAAAAGCAGCCTCAGTAGAAGATTTTCCCTCAGAAGCAACCATCATTCGTCGGGCTTCATCCCTATTAGAAATTCCATCTCTTCGGAAATCACGAAACTGTGAACTTCCTCCAGCATGCGGAGTTAGAACCTCAATCAAAATCGGCAACAGATCATATCTGGCCCCAATCAACAACAAAATCTCTCCCCAACTACTCCCAACCTTCCTAGCCAAAACCCTCAAATGCCTCACCCCAACAGCAATCCACAATAAAAACACAAACACGAGAGAGCCACCAATAATGAAATAAGCATTTTCCATGCCACAAATTCTACAGCTCCACAACTAAACCTACAACTTTTTTTCAACACTCTCATCCGGAATCAATAAATCCCGATACGAAGGCGATCTGTAAACAGGTTCAGGCTCACTCACTCTAATAATTTCAGTCTTCGACTTAACAGTTTCTCCAATGATTTTTTTGTAAGCCTCCTCAACCTGTTCTCTTTCAAGTTTAATCATCTCTTCAGATTTTTCTTTCGGAAAAGAACCACGAAGCCTTTCCTCATCTTTTTTCAAACTGCGGATTTTCCCCTTCACCAGTGTGTCCCTCTTTATACGAGAAAGACATCTGAAATGAAAATTCACATTCGGAACAAAAGGAATCAAAATAGAAGACTTATCAGAAGCAAGAGTGATCATAAGATCACCATACCCAAGAAGATTTTTTAAAATACCATCCTGCAACTTCCTAACGTCTTGTATTCTCGCTATATCCAAAACCTCATGAGAATCCTGAAGAAACAAAGTTTTTTTATGCAAAATTACGCGTGTATCGGTAAATACAATGGTGTTTAGAAAGTAAGAAAAAAATCTCAAAAAAGTTTTATGTACATATATTGTCAGCAATACAACAATTCCAAAATACAAAATAGCTACTCCAAAATTCCCTTCAACAATTCCATGAATCTTCCCGAAATTAAATATAAAAATAGACTCTATCAGAACGAGTAGAGCCCACAATCCAAAGTGAGATAATGCTGTCAGCCAATGCTTCCTACAAAAACAAATAACTTCCTCTCCAAACTGCTGACCTTTGAAGTGCATATCGCGATTATTATCCCTGTCGGGATTGAGTTTGAATTTTCGCCTAGTTGGGAAGATGAGTCCTATCATTTATAAATAATAAAAGGTTAACCAAAGAAAAAGCGTGGCATGAATGGCCACACTCAAAAGATACAAAACGTTTATATAGCCGAGCTTAATAAAACCTAGAAGATATGTGTATTTAGATTCGGGGAAAGGGTGTTTTTTGGCATAATTTAAAAGCCTCATTTGCACAACAACTGCAAATGAAAAAGAAATAATCATTGTTGTTAACACAAGAATTTTTATAAGCATATTGCTTTTTTTTAAGATCAGAAAACGCGGCCCCGAACCGATAATTTCAATGAACTAAATTTAAATCCCCTTCTTTAAGCCCTTGGGTACCAAATAATAGCTTATAGTAGGTAAAAAGTCAAACTTGTAGAACAATCTCCACAATCTTCCCCGCTGCCTTTTTATGCAAAACTTCCTCTCCCTTAAACTCTTCTCCGCTAGCGATCTCAACTCCTCTCAAAAACTGCTCACCAGATACCTCGCCTTGCAAAACTTGCCATCCATACTCCTCAGCACAAATCCTAGCATTCACAATCTGATCCCCGCGACTTGTATCCAAACCAAGTGGAATGATCAAAGCTTTTTTCTCCAAAGAAGCAATTTCAGTAAGACTATTGGCTCCACCACGAGTTACAACCAAATCACAAGCTGCATAAACATCTGGAAGTTCTTTATACAAAATTTCAAACTGTTTATATCCATCTTTTTTCAAACCAAATTTCAAATTTCCTTTTCCTGTAATATGCACGACCTGCCACTTTTTCAACAACTCATTCAAATTTTCCCAAACCAATTCATTGATCTGTGTAGCTCCCTGACTTCCACCCATCACCAACAAAACATCCCTGAACCGATTGAACCCGCACAGTTTCATTCCACGCTCAGACGACCCTTTCAAAACCGCCTTGCGAATAGGATTCCCAACCAATTCAACTTTATCACCATATTTTTTAAAAGCCTTTTTCGACTCCTCAAAACTAACAAAAATCTTGCCAGCAAATCTAGCCCCGATCACATTAGCCAAACCAGGAGACACATCCGATTCATGCACAATCACACGAACCCGTCGATCCTTCTTACGAAACAAATTAACAAACCCAGTCCCCAAAACAACAGGAACGGTCATGAATCCTCCTTTGCTAAAAACAACATGCGGATCAAACTTCTGGACCAAACGCACGGCCTGAAAAAAACCAACAACAACCTTAAACATATCAAAGAAATTTTGCACAGAAAAATATCGACGCAATTTCCCGCTTGCGACCGACTTATACTCGAAATTCCGAAACTCCAGCCCATCCATAAATTTCAAAACAGCGGCTTTTTCGACGCCTTTTTTTGCGCCTACATACATGACATGATGTTTCCTGCTCCGTTTAGTAAATTCTTCTATAACGGCCAGGTTTGGGGTGACGTGACCTAGAGTCCCGCCTCCTGTGAATATTACGCGCATTTGATCCGGTTTGAGCTGATATACTTAATAAAATTCCCACACCAACCATTGAAGCAAGAAGAGAAGACCCTCCATAGCTCACAAACGGCAGGGGAATCCCAGTAACGGGTATGAGAGCGGTGTTCACCGCGATATTGATAAAAGCCTGCATTACGATCCAAACAGTGATCCCAACAGCGACCAGGGACTCGTACGTAGACTTGGTATGATTTGCGACATAGAACCCCCTCTGAGCAATAACAAAATATGCAATAACAATCAAAATAATCCTCAAAAACCCAAGTTCTTCAGCAGACGCAGCAAAAATAAAGTCATCAGTAGCTTGAGGAAGCCAATAAGATTTCTGAACCCCCTGAGTCAATCCGCGACCAAAAAGCCCGCCACTTCCAACAGCAATATTGGCCTGCTTACTCTGCCAACAAGAATCCTCCATACATTCCTCATCCACCCTCATAAACGACTCGAATCGATCTCTTACATGAGGAATACTCACAATAAGTATGATCGCCAAAAACATAGCTCCAATAGCCCCAATCAACAGATGCTTCCAATTGGCTCCAGCCACAAAATACATACTCACAGCGATCACACCTATAACCAACGTAGAACCCAAATCAGGCTGCATCAAAACAGGCACAATAATAATGCTACTCATTATCACAAAAGGTATGAATCCATCGTAGAAATCGGAGACTTTCCGTCCCTTCCTGGACAAAAAATATGCCATATACAAAACCAAGGCTAACTTAGCGAATTCAGTAGGTTGCAGCGAGGTCCCAGAAAGAACCAACCAACTTTTTGCGATTGTTCCATAAGCATCCCCAGACATCAAAACAAAAATTAACAAGAAAAATATACCAAAGAAAAACACAATGGAAGTCTTTTTCCAGAACTCAAAAGGCAATTTGAACGCCACGAAAAAAGCAGCCAAAGAAACTCCCAGCCTCACCAAATGATTCTTGAAAAGCAAATAACAGTCGACATTAGGGTCTCCACAATTCGGATAAAGCACGCCTGGCGCAGAAAGCTGAATAGACTTCGGCACCCCAATACTTGTAATCATAACAAGCCCAAAAATCAGCAGTAAAAACACTGCCAAAGCCAAAGTATTATCAGCTTTTAATATGCTTTTTAATCTTATCATTAGGATTTCTTAGGTACAGGAAATTTACACCAAATCATACTTCTTGTACAATGGTCTTGAGATGACAAAATTAAAAAAACTTAAGAAGGAACGTTTGATGATGGTGCTGGTAACTTTCAGCCTTCTTCTTGCTGACCAAATTACAAAAATCCTCGCAATCAATCTATTAGACAAACCAGTGAAACTTATAGGAAACTTCCTAACGCTAGCAACGACCTTCAACCCAGGAATTGCTTTTGGAATAGGAATTCACCCAAGACTGATACTGATTTTTTCAATTTTACTAATCGTTTTAATATTGAAAGTAGCCAAAGAAGAAATGAATTTCGAAAATGTTTTCAGCAAATGGGCGATCTCTCTGATTTTGGCAGGAGCTTTTGGAAACGTAATTGATCGTATGAACAAAGGAGAGGTTCTGGATTTTATTTCATTTAATTTTTGGCCTGCATTCAATCTAGCCGACGTCTTTATAGTAGCAGGGGTAATCCTGGTCATAGTTAAGTACAAATCTATTTTAAAGAATTCTCCAAAGCGTTCTTCATGACTTCCGCAGGAGCATCTTGCCCAGTCCAAATTTCATATTGCTTCAAAGCCTGATTGAGAAGCATCTTTTCTCCAGTCACTATCTTGCACCCAGCCTCATCTGCGATTTTGAGCAATGGAGTAATTAAAGGTTTGTAAACAATATCCATCACAACGCCACCACGTTCACCAAGTTTCTGCACAAACGAATCAGGAACAATCTTTACATCCAATCCCGCAGTCAACCAAACAGAAGTAGCTTGTATCAAAACATCACAATCTCTCCCTTCAATAGGGTCCAGCAGCCCAATTTCAACCCCAAAATCATCCGCAATTCCACGCGCCTCATCCAAATCCCTATTCAACACAACGACATCAGCGCCTTCTTGCAACAAACCATAACAAATAGCACGAGCAGCCCCTCCAGCCCCGAGTATAATCACTTTCTTTCCAGAAATCTCGACCCCAACTTCTTCCAAAGCCTCCACAGCCCCAATCCAGTCAGTATTGAAACCACTCAACTTTCCATCTTCATTTTTCAACACAGTATTGCACGCGCCGATCTTTTCAACATCATCAGAAGCCTCATCCAAAAAAGGCAAAATCCGCTCTTTGTAAGGCAACGAAACACTCAACCCATCAAAATCACGATCTCGGACAAACGCCTCAAACTCATCAGGCCCAACCTCAAAAACTTCATAATCCAAACCAGCAGCTCGAAACATCACCGGAGACAAAGAATGCTCAGCCGGATAAGCCAAAATCCCAAATTTTTTCTCAGAAACATCAGTCACAATATAAGAATTTATTTCCCCATTTTATTACCAATATTCTCAACAGCCCTCAGTATTTCGAGAGGCATCATCCAGATGGTTGTGTTCGATTGGTCAGACGAAAGATCGTTCATCGATTGCAAAGTCCTCAAATGTAAAGCACCAGTAGACGCACTCAAAGTCCTTGCAGCTTTCGCCAAATTATCAGAAGCCTGGACCTCACCTTCAGCTTTGATGATAACAGCTCTTCTTTCTCTCTCAGCTTCAGCAACTTTTGCCATCGTTCTCTTGAGATCCTGCGGCAATACAACATCCTTCAATTCAACAGATTCAACTTTGATTCCCCAAGGATCAGTTGCAGCATCCACGATTTTTTGAATAGTTTCAGCGATTTGCTCTCTCTTTTGCAAAAGTGTATCCAGATCAACCTCACCAACAGCGTTACGCATAGTTGTTTGAGCTAATTGAGAGATCGCATAATAAAAATTCTCAACCTCAATAATCGCCTTGGCAGCATCAGAAACCTTGTAATAAATAACGGCATTAATAGTAACAGACACATTGTCTTCAGTGATTGCTTCTTGGTCAGGAACATCAACAGCTTTCACACGAAGATCGATTTTGGTCATTTTCTGAAAAACAGGAATAACCAGTCTCCAACCTGGCTCGGCGACTTTTGAAAACCTTCCGAGATTGAATTTCACACCTCTTTCATATTGTTTCACCTCTCTAATTGAAGAGACTACAAGTAAGAAAAGGACGATCCATAACGGAGTGAGCATTGCTAAAATTTCCATAATTAAAAGGGTTAAAAATACATCTAACTGGAACTCTATCAGAAACTTTTGTAAAAAAAAACCCCCGTGAGGGGGAAAAACCACGCTGGCCCCATTATAAAAGGGTGCAACGATTATGTTTATTTTTGTTTTTGAGAGGAGACTATGCCTCTTAAAGGTACTACCTTGCTTCGGCGATTTTTTCGGTCACGCCACGGACTGTCTGTTTTGTGCTTTCCGCTACCCGGCAATTATACGTCCGAGGAGAAGGCCAGACACTCATCATATAGATGGGTCGTAGACCGGTCCAAAGAGTCAGAGAGGACCATCACAAAGTAATAACGTTTTTATTTGTTTCTGTTTTTTAAGGAACCTTTCTAAACCAGGCTCGACGATCTCAATTTAATTAAGATTCAATTTAATTGAAATCATAAAACTATAGTCGAACATCACACTTTGCGCAACTCATAGGCCTGGACAGAGTAGAAAGTATTTTCTAATTCAGGACTGGAAATTTGAAAGATTCTTAGGTAATCTTTAAGCCATGAATAAAACATTCCGAATTGCAGTATTGGCATCGACCAACGGAACCGATCTGCAAGCCATTATCGACGAAATGAAAGCAGGTCAAATGCCAGGTATAGAACTTGCCTGTGTTATTTCAAACAAGGAATCAGCATACGCATTAGAGCGTGCAAAAGAACAAGGATACGAAGCGATTTACATAGATCCGGCCAACAAGACCCGCAAAGAGTTCGATATTGAAATGGCAAAAACCCTCGAAAAGCATGAAGTCGATCTAGTTGTATTGATAGGCTACATGCGAATTCTCTCAGAGGAGTTTGTAAAACGCTTCCAAAACAAAATAATAAATGTCCATCCAGCACTCATCCCAAAATTCTGTGGTCCAAACTTTTTCGGAGCAAGTGTTCACGAAGAAGTCCTCAAAGCAGGGGAGACAGAAACAGGAATGACAATTCATTACGTAGATGAAGGTTGTGACACAGGAGAAATAATCCTCCAAAAAACCTGTCCTGTTACAGCCGACGACACTCCCGACACCTTGAAAGACAAAGTCCAAACCCTTGAAAAGAAATGGTATCCAGAGGTTATAAGGCAGTTAGCAAAACATGAAAAACAGTAATATAACAACAAGATATATAGGCATAAATGCATTGATCTTCACTGCGTTAGTGTTGACGCTTTTGATTATTTTGGCAGCAACATTTCTGTTAAATGGGGACATAGGTTCTATAAAAAGGCATCCTAAAATATTTATGCCAATAACAATCGCATTAATTACAACAGGATTCTTTTTGGTAAGAGTTTTTAAGACTGGGAAAAGCATGGTAATGACACCAACAATTTACAAAGAAATGTCAAAATGGAGCACTCTTCACCAAATAATAGGTTATACATTAGCAAACATAGCACTTGTGGTGATAACAACAGGCGTTTCAAGAATAATAACACGATGATATGCAAAATAATCTAATCAACCTTTCCTCCATTTCCAAAAATATTTAAATGCACTCATCAAATGAATCCAAAAGACTTTTTTTCGAAGTAACCCAAAGATTGATCCCCCCGACAATCTTTTGTGATTATGCGTAACGCTAACTTCAGGATAATAGACGACCTTTTTCCCCGCCTTAGCGATTTCCCTACACAAATCA
>Ga0233431_1002374_pt1 | contig 26553 bp, 25 predicted proteins | sample SI_118_April2016_FD_179867 | JGI IMG/M metagenome (GOLD analysis project Ga0233431, IMG submission 179867) | Seawater microbial communities from Saanich Inlet, British Columbia, Canada - SI_118_April2016_200_MG | ecosystem: Environmental > Aquatic > Marine > Inlet | place: Canada: British...
ATGAGCTCATTATCCCATTCGAGCAAGGATTGAATTTGCCATTTCACTCATTGTCCAATGCCACTACATCTTGTGGTCGATCCTTTTTCAGACTGTTAATCCAAAAGTGAAGTTTTCCTATAATGTGCGCATTGGCTCTGGGACTTGGAAACCTGGCGAGGACAGTTTTTTTGGAACTTGTTTCCCAACTACAAGGAGTCAAGGACGTTGGTTCTAATCTTCTATTTGGAACCATCATAATGCGGATCATCGCGGATTGGCGTGAATTTGTCGTGGCGGCTTATATCCCGAAGGGATGTGGGCGTATAGCCGGTGGTTGAAACCACCGGCTATACGACTTTTCCCCTCCGGGGAAGTTTTCACATTAATCCGCGATGAGCCCATAATACTCAGCCGGATGTCTATGCCATTGAGGGATGGTTTATTAAATGGTTGAAACGGTGATACAAGGTCAACATTAGTCTTGATTATCGTAACCGTTCGCGGGTTATAGTTTTCGGTTCAGGTCTCGTAGAGACCATTGAAAATAGGGTAGAGACCATACAGTTTTTCAGTCCCATAGGGACGGCAGAACAAGAACGGAACTGAATTCTGCCGTCCCTACGGGACTCATTGCATCTACGTGAATTTACCCCGGCAATAAATTGCCGGGCTATTTTCGTATGTCCCCATGGGACGGGAGTTCAAAATGTAATTTTGACAAAATCGGCCGATTTTGTCCCGACGGTGCTAAAGTCTAATTTCGCACACCAGAGTTGCGAGTATGGCTTACCTTAAAATTAACTCCGTGAACGGATACTGATTATCGTAGTTTCGGCCATTCCCAGAAGCCGTCAATTGCGCTGATTGTAGGCGTGGCTTCAGCCGCATTTACACTCTGAGCCTGTGCGACTGAAGTCGCATATACATTGCCGAAACGATGATTAAGGTCCTTGATCAGGAAGAGAGGTAATATCGAATAATACTGCGGCCGAGCCGGTTGGCCCGCACGCCCAGTATCTTTCCATGAATTCCCAGCACGGCGATGCAGATACCTTTTTTTCCGTTGGGGGGGACGACATAAGCCGTTAACCAATCATATTTAAACCGGTCTTCCCGATCATTGATGGTGCCCGTTTTTGCCCCCAGTTCCACATTTTTATAGACCTTCCTGCGTCTTTCCCGATAAAACGCCTTTCTACAAGTGCCGTGGATAACGGTGTCTTTCATGAGGATCCTCAACTCTTTTGCGGTTTCAGGGCTGACGGAAACCCCCATCCGTGATTCACGCCTTTCATAGAGCACCTCACCCGCCTCATTGACCACCCGCTTGACAATCCATGGTTTCATCATCACGCCATTATTGACCACTGCTGACGACAGCAGTGCCGCGTGCAGAGGCGATATGGTGGTTCCCTTGTTGAATCCGCTGGCCAGCTCCGCCAGTCCGAACTCATCTTTCGGAACAAAAACTTCACTTTTACCAACGGGAAAGTCAAAGGGAATTGAACGGTCGAAAAAGAATTTCTCAGCCGATTTCGCCATCACTTCGTAACCCAGATCATGGATACCCAGTTTTCCGAATACCGGGTTAATGGAAGAGGCGAAAGCCTTTTTAAAAGAGATGGTGGCCGAATATCTGCTCTTCTTCTCTTTCAGCTGATTTTTATAGAGTGTGTGCTTTCTCCCCACAAAAGTGACCGATTTTTCCGGCGAAAAACCCGCCGACTCCAGGGCTGCCGCCGCCGAAATGATTTTAAAGAGGCTCGCCGCCGGGTAATCCGCCTTAAGGCACAGGCTTTCCCCCTTTTCTTCACTGTCGTAATTGACCATGGCAAGAATTCGTCCGTCATCAGGCTGCATAACCACGACCGCCGCCCTCACGGTGTTGGAGGTTTCAAGCAAGCTCAGGATATAAGCCTGAAAGTCGGCATCAACGGATGATTCCACAATCAGGGGAATGCCTTCTTTTTGGAGGGTAAAGCTCTCTTCAATATGGGCAGGATCCAGATTCAGATCTTCGATACCACCAATGGAGAGATTTCTTGAAGCAGTCTGTTTCGTATTAATCGGTTTGGTGATGGCGGACAAAGCGTCCCCGTTCCGACCGGCTTCGCTTTTGTACCACGGGATTGGAAAAAAAAGCAGGTAAGTGGTAACAAGGAGGCACAAAAATAAACTCAACAGGGTTAATCGTCTGCTGAAAAATCTTCTTGAGCGACTTTGGCGAAGATCCGGGTTGTGATCCCGCCAGCTGGAATTATAGGAAGAATGGTTATCCATCCTGATCCCTTGGGATTGAATCAATTCCGCCCATATAGGGCCTCAAGCTTTTTGGGATTTCAACACTGCCGTCTTCCCGTTGATAGTTCTCCAGAATTGCCACAAGGGTTCTTCCCACCGCCAGGCCGGATCCATTCAACGTGTGAACCAACTCATTCCCGGACTTTCCTTTTCGTTTAAACCGGATACTCGCCCTTCTGGCCTGAAAATCCACGAAATTACTGCATGAGGATATTTCCCGGTATAAACCCTGACCGGGAAGCCACACCTCAAGATCATAGGTCTTTGCAGCAGAAAAACCGATATCTCCCGTGCATAAGTTCACCACCCGGTAGGGAAGTTCGAGGCGTTTCAATATCTCTTCGGCATTTCGTGTCAGTTTTTCCAGTTCATCGTAAGAATCCTCCGGTTTTGCGAACTTAACCAATTCCACTTTATTGAACTGGTGCTGTCTGATGAGGCCGCGGGTATCTTTGCCATGGGACCCCGCCTCAGACCTGAAGCATGGGGTGTAGGCTACATAGGTGGCTGGAAGACTCTCTTCTTTAAGGATTTCATCCCGGTGAATATTGGTGACGGGAACCTCTGCCGTGGGAATCAGATACAGATCCCTGCCCTCCACTTTAAAGAGATCCTCTTCAAATTTGGGCAGTTGACCGGTTCCGAACATGGAGGCGGCGTTGACCATGAAGGGGGGAAGGATCTCGGTATACCCATGCTCTGTTGTGTGAATGTGGATCATGAAATTGATCAGGGCACGCTCCATGGCGGCCCCTGCACCCCGGTAAAGAGCGAATCTCGCCCCTGAAAGTTTGGCGGCACAGGCAAAATCGAGAATGCCCAAGGTTTCGCCGATCTCCCAGTGGGGAAGGGGTTCAAATTCAAAGTCCTTAATTTTACCCCAGGTTCTGATGACCGGGTTGTCCTTTTCATCTTTTCCCACCGGAACGGATTCATCCGGGATGTTGGGTATCAATTGGAGGAGCTGTTCCAGTTCTTCCACAAAGCGTGGGAGTTCTTTTTCCTTTTCTTTAATTCGGGCTGAAACCGTTTTCATTTCAGAAATGACACCCGAGGCATCTTCGCCGTTCTTTTTCATGGCGGCGATATCATCGCTGACTTTGTTTCTGCGATGCCTGAGCGCTTCCAAAACGGAAAGCCGCTCTCTCCTCTCCTTGTCCAACCGCTCAAAATGTGAGATATCCAGATCGTATCCGCGGTTAAGGATCATTGTTTTAATGTCCTCCAGATTCGATCTGACAAATTTAAGGTCCAGCATATATTGTCTCCCAAATTTACAAAACCATTCTTACAAGCATCTCTGTGAACTTTTCTACATGATGTAACAGCAATCGTCAAACCTTTTAGGACCTTCAAACAAATTGAACTTTATAAAAATTCATGTTATTAGAGCCATTCATGAAATTCGATGGGCCTTTAAAGGAAATGGGCCACAAGACGTTCGACTTCCGGAGGAAAGGGGAAATTTGCAGACCGACCACAGCATTGAACGCTGTTTTTTCCTTTTAATCAAAATCTTATGAAAAATACCCAATCCAAAAACAAACCCCATGTTATCTGGGAATTCTTAAGTTCCGTTTGGGAATTCTTAAGTTCCGTTAAATTGACCATTGTCCTTTTGATCTTGCTGGCCATCGTTTCCATTGTGGGGACCGTGATCCCCCAGGGACAGGGTGCCGTTGAATTTGCAAAAAACCTCCATCCGGCCATGTTTCGATTTTTTAAAACGCTGCAGCTTTTTGACATGTATAATGCCCCGTGGTTCAGGCTCCTCATCGCATTTCTTGCCCTTAATCTGGTTGTCTGCTCAATTAACCGCTTTCCATCCACGTGGAAGCGTTTTTCCACCAAACCTGCTCCGGACCGAAGTAAGCCTTTTGAAAATAGCACACCGGAAGATTGCTTTGAAGCCGGCGTTAATGTGGATAAGGCATCAACGCGTGTCGAAAAAATACTAAAATCAGGCTACAAAAACGTGCACCAAAAAACCAGTGGCGCCAATCATTTTTTTTACGGGGATAAGGGAAGTCTCTCTTATTTTGGCGTCTATGTGGTTCATTTGAGCGTACTTCTGATCCTTGTGGGCGGCCTGATGGGGTCGTTTTTTGGTTTTGAGGCCTATGTCAACATTCTGGAGGGAGAAATAGCAGACCAGGTTATCATTCGGAAAACCATGAGACCCCTGGATCTCGGTTTTGAAGTCCGTTGCGACAAGTTCTCAGTTGATTTCTACGAGTCCGGAGCACCCAAGGAATTCAAGTCCAACCTCACTTTCATGGTCAACGGGAAGGCGGTTCGAAAGAACGATCTTCTGGTCAATCATCCCGTGGAATTCGGGGGCGTTACCTTTTATCAGGCCAGCTACGGCTCCGTTGCCGACAAAGAAGCGCGGTTGCGTATTGACAGGAAGTCAAATAAACCCGTCTCATCTGAAAAAACCGTAAAAGGCAACATCAGCTATCCGTTGCCCGGCGGCGAAGGGACCTATCAAGTGGTAGACATGAGAAACGATATCATGCACCTGGGTCCCGCTGTGCTCATTTTGCTTAAACCCAAAACAGGAGAGCCGATCGAGTTCTGGGTATTTAAGAACTATGATGCGGTTCAAAAAAAATTGCCGCCCCCCATGCTGGCCTCCCCGAAATTTAATCCTGAAGCTTTCTCTCCATACCGGTTTTCGCTTACAGGTCTCAAAACCGTATATTACACGGGTCTCCAGGCCAACAGAGATCCGGGCGTTCCCATTGTGTGGGCGGGCTGTTTTCTGATGGTGTCAGGTTTGTTTGTGACCTTTTTCATGTCGCACAAAAAGATGTGGGTGCGTGTCCTTGGTCAGGGCACAGGGGCAAAGATCGAAGTGGCAGGAACCACCAACAAAAACCCGGTGGGGCTTCAAAAAGACCTCCGGCATCTCATGACAAATATTCAAAACGAATTCCATAAAAAGGGCTAGAACACATGAATAACTCTCTGATTCTCAGTTACACCACCTTTGTATATTTTCTGGCTTTCATGGCTTACCTGCTGGGCATGGTCATGAATCGTGCCTTTTTCTCCCGCTTGGGCACTTATCTCTCCCTCCTGGGGTTTACGGCCCAAACCCTGGCCATTATTCTACGGTGGGTGGAATCCTACAAAATGGGCATCGGCCATGCGCCCCTTTCCAATCTCTACGAATCCCTGGTCTTTTTTTCCTGGACGCTGATGCTTCTTTACCTCATTTTGGAATGGCGAACCAAAAACCGAACCATCGGGACCTTTGTGACCCCACTGGCGTTTCTGGCCATGGCCTATGCCTCGTTTTCCCCCAATATCAGCAGTCAAATTCAGCCCCTGATCCCGGCGTTGAAAAGCAACTGGTTGATCAGTCATGTCATCACCTGTTTTTTCGGTTATGCGGCATTCGCCTTGTCGTTCGGCGTCAGCATTATGTACCTGTTGAAACGTCTGGATACGGCAGAAAAAGACAATCGTTTTCTGAGACTTATCCCTTCGACCGCAATCCTGGACGATCTCAATTACCAGATGATCGTCATCGGTTTTCTCATGTTGACCCTGGGTATTATCACCGGGTCAGTCTGGGCCCATTCAGCGTGGGGAACTTACTGGAGTTGGGACCCCAAAGAAACCTGGTCGCTCATTACCTGGCTGGTTTATGCATCGGTTATCCATACGCGCCTGGTGAAGGGCTGGAAAGGAAAAAAGATCGCGATTCTTTCCATTGTGGGTTTCGCCTGTGTCCTTTTTACCTATTTCGGCGTCAATTATCTGGCCGGGCTTCACAGTTACGCGAAAAAATAATCGATTTATCACCATGGTTTCCCTTGACATTTTCAGACTACTCTGAAATTGTAGTCGTACATGTGGCTTCCCCTTTTTCAAATCCTTTCCAAAACCAGATGAGGTTTAAGCGATGCCAAAAATCATGATAGTTGATGATGACGTGATTACCGTTACAGAATTAATCGAAGCCCTGAGGCCTTCCGGATACGAAATTGGCGGCACAGCGGAATCCGGCGAGGAAGCCATTAAAATGGCCAAAAAAACCCGCCCGGATCTTGTTCTCATGGACATTGTCATGCCGGGTAGAATTGACGGCATCCAGGCGGCAAAAGAAATCAGAGAAGAGCTGAACATCCCCGTGATATTCCTGACCGGCTACTCGGAAGAGGAGTATATCGAGAGGGCGAAATCGGCGCGATCCTTCGGGTACCTTCTCAAACCGTTCGTTGATGCACAGGTCAGTTCGGCCATTGAGATCGCCCTATATAATTTTGAACTTGAGAAATCACTGGCAGAGGCGCATGGCGAGCTTGAAAAAATAGTGGCGGAACGAACCGCTGATCTGGAAAAGACCTACAATCAGATGAGCGCGCTGATCAATGCTTCTTCTGATGCTGCGCAACTCCTGGACCCAAAGGGAAAAATTATCACCGCGAACAAGGTGAGCGCCAAAAGGCTTAAAGCACCGCTTGGCGAAATCATGGGCAAGTGTGTGTATGATTTCCTGCCGCCGGAGATTGCCAAAAAGAGAAAAGGTAAGGTCGCCCAGGTCATCAAAACGGGAAAACCAAGCCGGTTCGAGGATCGCATGGGCAGGCTTGTTTTGCAGAACACCATGTATCCTGTTGTGAACGCAAAAGGAAAAGTGGTGCAGCTGGCCGTCTATTCCAGGGATGTTTCTCCGGAAAAAAAGAATATCGCAAACCTTAAAAAAAGAGAAAAGGAACTGAAATACCGAACACGAAGCCTGGAAGAAGCCAATACCGCCTTCAGCATATTGTTGCGGCGGCGTGAGGAAGACCGGACCCATTTTGAATCGTCGGTCGTCAGCAACATGAGCACCCTGGTCAAACCCTACATCGAAAAGCTTAAAAGCACCCCCCTGGATGCCATTCAGACCAACCATTTACATGTGATTGAAACCAATCTGGAACAGATAGTTTCCCCGTTTGTTCGAGACATCGGGTCCAGGGTGCTGGAACTGACGCCCATGGAAATCCGGGTGGCCACTCTGGTCAAAGAAGGCAAGAGCAATATCGAAATTGCCGAACAGCTCTCTGTATCAAAAAACACAATTTTAACCCATCGCTTTAATTTGAGGCGAAAGCTGGGCATCAAGAACAAGAAGATCAACTTGCGCGCCTACCTCCTTTCGTTTCACTAGCTTATAGGGTTCACTGTATCGTCACTTCTCCTCCCGGTTCCTCGGCCATTTGAATGGGGCCGAACTTCTGCTCGTATTTTTCAAGATTCTCCTGTAACGCAAGGAGAATCCGTTTCATGTGTCCGGGACTCACGACGATCCGTGATTTAACCACGCCTGCCGGAGGGGCGATCATAATATAATCCATAATGAACTCTTCGGCGGTATGGGTCACCGCCATATTGTTGGCATAATCACCGCCTACCATTTCCTTCGGGAATTCCACGTTAATCTGATTTGGGTTGTTACTCATACTGTTCTCCTTTAGGGCCTCATTTTATCATATTGTATTTAATTTTTACCAAGGTGCAGGAAAATCAGCCTAAAACTTTACCCTGCCCCCTGTGAACTTCTAAATATCATCCCCCATAAAGAAAGGAACAAACCGCCATGGCAGCCAAAATCCCGGCTACATCCGCTGTCAATGCCGCCGCCAGGGCATGGCGTATGCGTTTGATCTGCACCGCGCCGAAATAGACGGCCAGCACATAAAAGCTGGTCTCGGTTGATCCCTGCAGGGTTGAAACCAGATACCCTGTGTAACTGTCAGGACCGATCCCGGGGTCATTGATAATGGAAGCCATCACCCCGTATGCACCGGATCCCGACAGGGGGCGCAGAAGGGCCATGGGGAGTGCATCCGCCGGCATTCCCACCTTTGTGGTCCATGTTCCCAGAAAATTGACCATTTGATCCATGGCGCCGCTGGCGCGCAGCATTCCCACCGCCACCAGGATGGCGACCAGATAGGGGATGATGCGAATGGCCACCTGAAATCCCTCTTTGGCGCCTTCCACAAAAACCTCATAAACCGGCACTTTCCGGAAAACGCCGAACGCCAGGAACCCCAGCATCAAAGCGGGAATGATCCAGGGCGAAATAGAGCGGCCGAACAGGACCGTTACGGGAATAAGCGAGACCAGGATTGCCATGGCAATACCGCTTACCCAAAGGGGATACCCTTTCTCGGTCTCTTTTGATAGGGAATCAGCCGCGCCATCCTCGCCAAAATCCTCTGAAAGTTCCCTTTTAACCGGACGCGTTCGTCTGAAAAAGGGTAGTTTTCCATAGAGTTTTGCTGCGAAAATAGCAATGATGGTTGAAAAAAGCGTTGCAAAAAGGGTCGTGGGCAGAATTCCCGCCGGATCACTAGACCCTGCTGCGGCGCGAATTGCGATGACGCCGGTGGGCAAAAGGGTGACATTGGAGGTATTGATGGCCAGAAACAGGACCATTGCATCCGTGGCGGTACCTTTTACCGGGTTTAATTTGTCCAGCTCCTGCATGGCGCGAATGCCGAACGGGGTGGCGGCATTGCCCAGACCCAGCGCGTTTGCGGACATATTCAGGATCATGCTGCCCATGGCCGGGTGATTCGCGGGCACAAAGGGAAACAACCTTACCATTACCGGTCGGATAAGCCGGGCTACGATGGTCAGCATCCCCCCTGATTCGGCAACCTTCATCAACCCCAGGAAAAGGGTCATCACCCCCACAAGCCCCAGTGCCAGTTCCACGGAACCCGTGGCTGAGTCCACCATTGCCCTGGAAAGCATTTCCATGGGGGGAACACCTCCCGCCTCCGGTGTCCAAACCATCTGCCGCCAGGCCGCTGTACAAACTGCCGCCAATACCATAAAAAAAAAGATGAAGTTCATTTTACGCCAAGATTCCGCAATTGGATTTGCGCTATTTACCGGTGATTCAGGATTTCAAGCGTTTCCCCATCAAGAAATGGCTGCTGGTGATCAGGTAGACCACAAAACATATAATGAGCAAGGCGCCCAGCATTTGCGAATCCCGGGCTTTTATGAGGTAAGCGATAATGAATACAACCACAAAACCGAACATCACAATCAGGGCTCGGGGCAAACGGGTCAGAATAACCCTTCCAAAATGAACAAATCGAATATGACTCACCAATAGAAAAGCGGTAAGGCAAATGACCAGCATGACCGCCCATGGCCGGGTGCAGAACAGGCAGGCGCCCAGCGCTGCAATGGCACCCGCCGGGCTCGGCAATCCGTTGAAAACACCGGGGGGAAGACTAAGGTTTTTCTTGTCGTGCATGAGATACCGCCACAGCCGAAACCCGATGGCCAGGGTATAAAGGGTTCCTACAATGAAAAAAGGAAGTTTCATGTCCCCTTTAAGCATGATCAGCAATCCCGGACACACACCAAAACTGACCAGATCGGCGATATCGTCCAACCAGGGTCCGAATCGGGTACCCCCATGCTTCTCTGCCATACGGCCGTCAAAGAGATCAAAAATCTGTCCGGCAAGGATTGCCATGGCTGCATAGGCATACCGTCCCTGAAACACCAGAAAGATACCTATGATGCCGCAAAAAAGATTTAACAGGGACAAAATGTCCGCATAAAAGTGGTTCGGTATGATTTTAAAGACAATGGATGAAATCGATAAAATAATGCACAAATTCAGCATTTGCCTTGAGAAATTGGGGATTGGCAGGGCATCATCTAAAAGTGCACAGTAAATGATCAGGGAAAAACACAAAACCGCTTTAATTTTCCCAAAATTGTTTGCCGCCACCGAGAACAGAGTAAACCGCTTGATGATGTATCTCACCGCAAACTGTCCGCACACTTCTATAACCACCAAAACCCATGCTGCTGCAACACTCAGATAACCCTGGTATGCAAAAAACAGAATGGGCGGCAAATAGGTCAATTTGTCGCATAAGGGATCGATTTCCTCCCCGAAAGACGTGGTCAGTTTACACTGACGGGCAACAAGCCCGTCAACACCGTCCAGGACCGCTGAAATGGTAAACAACAGGATGCCAAGGGCGTACTGCTCTGCCACAAAATACAACAGTGTGCCGCTAGCACCGATGATTACCCGCCATAGGCAGATGGTATTGGGATGAAAAATCCAGTTTCGACCCAGGAAATCTCTTCCTTTATCCGTTTTTAAAACAAGAACGAAAGCCAGATACATCAAAACGGAAATGACCACGGATATACTGAGGTAAATGGTTCTATCCAACTGAAGACTCCTTGCTGCAATTCCGCCACCGTATGCCACTCTATACCAGTTATTGGGACGGTATGGTACTGATTTTTCAAGCCAACGACAAACCTTCTTTGTTTTCTTTCATTCAGTGCAATACATTTACATTTTTGTTATATTTAAAAACCATAATTACAATTTTGTCATCTTTAAGGACCCGCCTGAAATTCTTTTAACCCACTGGTTTTACGTAGTAAATATTGTATTTTCTATAATGGCACATGGTTTGCATTTATATTTGAAAAAAACCATTGAGGAGAAAAAACCATGAATGCAGGAGATACCGTTTTTGTATTGATATCCGCTGCCCTGGTCATGTTGATGACCCCGGGTCTGGCCCTTTTTTACGGGGGTATGGTCAGAAGCAAGAATATCCTTGGGACTCTCATGCAGAGTTTTATCATTCTGGGGATTATTACCGTTGAGTGGGTCCTCTGGGGCTACACCATGAGTTTCGGCCCGGACTACCGGGGCATCATTGGAGGACTGAGCATGTTTGGGCTGAAAGGTGTGGGAATGGCCCCAAGCCCCGACTACGGCTCTACCATCCCGCAACTGGCCTTTATGATTTTCCAATGCATGTTTGCCATTATTACACCGGCCCTCATCACAGGGGCTTTTGCGGAACGAATGAAATTCGGCGCCTTTATTCTGTTCACACTTCTGTGGGCTACATTTGTTTACAATCCTCTCTGTCACTGGGTCTGGGCTGTTGGCGGATGGATGGGCGAACTTGGGGCCCTTGATTTTGCCGGCGGCACGGTGGTGCACATCAGTTCTGGAATTTCGGCTCTGGCTGCGGCCTTGCTCATGGGAAGACGATTGGGATACGGCACCACCGCATTTATTCCCCACAACCTTCCCATGACCCTTACCGGTGCGGCCCTGCTCTGGTTCGGGTGGTTCGGTTTCAATGCCGGGAGTGCTCTGGCCGCCGACGGACTCGCCGCCAACGCTTTTGTGGTCACCCATGTGGCTTCGGCGGTGGGCGCCATATCGTGGATTATTTTTGAATGGATTCATCGTGGTAAACCCACCACTCTCGGTGTTGCTTCCGGAGCTGTTGCGGGACTGGTGGCTATTACGCCAGCATCCGGCTTCGTCGGACCCATGAGTTCTATCATCATTGGGTTTTTTGCAGGCGCCCTCTGTTATGGCGGCGTACTGCTTAAAGCACGCCTTGGATATGACGATTCCCTGGACGTTGTGGGGATTCATGGCGTAGGTGGCATCTGGGGGGCGCTTGCTACCGGGTTGTTTGCCTCTGTCGAAATCAATCCGGGCGGCGCCAACGGGCTTTTCTTCGGCAACCCCGGGCAGTTATGGATACAGTTTGTTTCCGTTGCGGCAACCATGGTCTTTGCCTTTGTCATGACGCTGATTATTTTGAAGGTGGTTGATAAACTGGTGGGTCTCAGGATTACTGAAGAAGAAGAACGTATGGGCATGGACACTTCCATACACAATGAAGCAGGATACACTTTTTAGCGAAAACCTTTATGGCCCTCCCGCACGGGAATAACCATCTTGACACAACGCCTGTTCACATGTAACAGATGGGTTTTAACCAAATCGGATTTCCGGCGGGGGGGACAAATGAAACGGAAATGGCTCAAGACAAAAGGCGTATATATCCTGTTGCTGACTCTTTTCCTTATTTTTCCCAATTCCCTTCCCGCCGCTGAAGGTGATGCAACATGGCAGCTTTCCCTCGGCAGCGGTATTGATTCTTCCCCGGCCATCGGACCCACCGGTAATATTTATGTGGGATGTCTTGATAACAATCTTTACGCAATCAGTTCTAGCGGAAGTCTTACATGGACTTTTACGACCCAGGGCGAAATCCATTCTTCCCCGGCTGTGGGAAGCGACGGCACCATCTACGTGGGATCCAATGACAGCAATCTTTATGCGATTAATTCGGACGGTACCCAGAAATGGGTGTTTTCCACACCTTCGCGATCCATTTCGTCCTCGCCCGCCATCGGCTCCGACGGCATCCTTTATGTGGGTTCCGAAGATGGCAGCCTCTACGCTGTCAATTCAGACGGCAGCAGCGCGTCGGGCACCTGGCCGTTTACAGCCGACAGCGCCATCACCAGCTCTCCGGCGGTTGCCTCCGACGGGACCATTTATATTGGGTCAACGGGAGGGATACTTTATGCCATTACCTCAACCGGGAGTTTGAGCTGGGATTTTTCTGACAGTAACAACATCGGCAGCATCTATTCTTCCCCAGCCATTGATGGAGATGGCACGGTTTATTTCGGTTCAAACAATTCCACTGATTCCAAAGTATATGCCGTAAATTCAGATGGGACTCTCAAATGGGCCCACCCAATTGGCACCTCAATCCTGTCCTCTCCTGTAATTCGTCAGGACGGGAGTGTTCTAATAGGCTCAGGCAACGGCATATTTTACGCCCTGAGCCAGACGGATGGTAGTGAAGTCTGGACCTACAACCGTGACGATAAAGAAATTCCTTCATCCGCGCTGGTGGCTTCCGACGGCATCATCTATTACGGATCCAACGATGAGAAAGTTTTTGCCCTCAACAGCAGCGGGACCCTCCAGTGGGAACTCATGGTAACAGGTCTGGTCTCCGCTTCTCCGGCCATGGGATTCGGAGGCAACATTTATGTGGGCACGGAATCAGGGTACCTCTACGCCATTGAAACCGCCTCCAGCCGGCTTGCCACGGGTTTATGGCCTTCGTTTCATCACGATGCAAGGCATACGGGGCGCAACAATAGCAACACCGGCCCCACCGCCAATGCGGGACCTGACAAGACGGTAAGATCCGAGAACACGGTCGTCCTGAACGGCTCCGGCAGTTCCGATCCGGATTACGGCATTCCTCTGTTCAGCTGGACCCAGACGGAGGGTGACACGGTTTCTCTCAGTGACGTCACTTCCGTCACACCGCGCTTTACAGCCCCCACTGTCAGCGACGACAACAAAAAGATGCTTACCTTTCAACTGAAGGTGACCGATAACGGTGCCCTTACCAGCACGGATACGGTTCAGATTACAGTGGAAAAAAACGACGAAAATAATGGGTGTTTTATCAGAACGCTCAGAGATTAAGCGCTGAGTGATGACAGGACAAAAATCGCCAGGTTTCCCAGCACGTGAAGGGTGATGGGGACCATGAGTTTTTTTTCAATTTCGTAGGCAGAGGCAAAGACAATCCCTCCTGTTAACTGGATAAATACTGTTCCTGTAAACGCTGTGTGGTGGGCCAGAACAAAGGCCAGTGAACTGAAAACAACCGCTGAAACTGCTCCCCAGCGCCGCAGGAAACCATAAACAACGCCCCTGAAAAACAGTTCTTCCGTTACAGGTGAAATAATGCCGCCCACGAGGAAGAACAAGATGAATTCACCGGCCATTAACGGCAAGGGGGTTTTGATGAACGGTAAGGGATCAGTTCCCATACTCAGAAGAGACACAAAAACCAGAACCACGAGCACCCCGAAGCCCGCTGACCACAAAAGACCCCTTAGGAACCCTGATAGCGCTGTCCCTTTTGAAATTCCCACAACTGAAAGGCCGTCTTTCCCCATCAGGGCTACGCCAATGATCAATGCCCCTTCAATCAAACGCCCTACGCCCAGAAGCAACAGGGGCGACACCATGTTGGGCCGGGACATGGTTCGCAACGCTATTTCCACTGCCGCCAAACCCAGAACAACCATGGTCAGTGTTCCGGCGTTAATGGGGCCTATGGTGGTTTTCGCACTATCCAATCCGGCAACCTCAATGTTCTTTCTGGAATATCAATTCACGGGGCAGGATATCACAGGCGCACAACAAAAAAAAGCATGCCCCGTTTTCCAACAAGGCATGCTTTTTATATCAGTGATTTGTTTTTATACTACGCAACCGTTACATTGATCGCGGCAGGACCTTTCTGACCCTGCTCGATATCAAAGGTAACCGAATCGCCTTCGTCAAGATCCTTGAAACCTGAACCGTTGATCCCCGAGTGATGCACAAATACATCCGGGCCACTTTCCTGTTCAATGAATCCGTAACCTTTGCTGCTGTTAAACCATTTTACAACTCCATTCGCCATAATGACACCCTCCTTTCAAAAATTTCACATCGTTCCAGACTTCAGGTGCCACTTTAACAAATGGGTCTTTCCTTTAGCACGAAACAGGCCCGCAATACAAAGCGGACGCTTTATGATGGTCGCATAATAAGCTGTTTTTCCTTGAAGTCAACCCGGAAAGAAATTTTCATTCAAATGAAAAAGCGAAAATCACTACTTGATGTGTTAAAAGATCTATAATTTGCCTTGACAAAATAAATCTGCACGAGTACAATTGTACTTATGAAAATAATTGCAGATACAAGTACGTTTTTGGCGGTCACTCTTTATGAGCCGGAAAGAGATGAGATTATTAGGCTTACTTTAGGTCATGATTTAGTTGCGCCGGAGATATTACCCTTTGAAATTGGAAATGCATTATCAGCAATGCTTAAAAGATGTAGGCTTGAGCCTGATGATCTGTTATCTGTTTGGGATGCTACCCAGAAAATACCTGTTGATTTGCGTAGCGTTAATATTCGGGAAGCACTAAAAATAGCATCTCAATTTAACATTTATGCATATGATGCATACTTTTTAGTGTGTGCTGCTTCTTTACGCAGCCCTTTAATTACTCTTGACCGACGTATGAATGAAGTCGCTCAGAGTTTGGGCATTCATATTATGGAGGTGACCTAATGAAAGTCTATACATATTCAGAGGCTCGTCAAAAGTTTTCTACGGTGCTCGATATTGCGAAATCTGAAGATGTTATTATTAAACGTCGAGGCGGTGAAACTTTCAAAATTGTATTTACCAAATCACCCAAATCACCTTTTGATGTTGCAGGCATAAAAACAAAAACAACAACTAAAGATATTCTTAATGCGATAAAAGAGTCTCGGGCAGGAGCTGCCGACCCAAACGCTTAAGAGGGACGGGGAAAGGCTGCACTTATTTCAACCGATATCAGCAAAAGCAATTCCCGGGCTTTCCGGATGCGACACGCACCTTCGAACTGACCTGCGAGATGGAGAAAATAATGAACTCAATCAAAACCTTTTTATTTAGACCACGCCCTATGGCGTCTGCCCGGATACGTTGTCTTTTTCTGTGGGTCCTTTTTTTTCTTCTCACAGGGTTTTCCCCATGCGTTGCCTACGGGGAGGATGTGATCAAAATCGGACTGCCAGCAGAACCCAAAACCCTCAATGTCTGGGCTGCCACGGATGCCTGGTCCAACCGGGTACTGAATCAACTGCTTCAGCCCCTTTACATTCGAGAACCCAAAACCCTGAAGCTCATCCCATGGCTGGCTGCCGAAGATCCGATCTATGATCCGGCTACCCTTTCTTATACCATTAAGCTCAGGGATTCAAAATGGTCTGACGGATCGGAGTTCACTTCTCATGATGTGGCCTTTACGGGCCACGTGATCAAGACCTTCCGGGTTCCGCGATTCATCGCCAATTGGGAATTCATCAAAGAAATAGAAACCCCGGATAAACACACGGTTCGTTTTTTCCTCAAGGAGCCCAAGGCCCTGTTTCTATCCAGAACCCTCACCACGCCCATGGTACAGAAGAAACAGTGGTCGCCCATCTGCGCGCGTGCCGAAAAAGCGGCCCAGGTTTCAAACACAAACGGCCCTCTTTCCGTTTTGCTCAAGGAAAGTGTCGCTCAACCCGTTGGCTGCGGCCCGTTTGTGTTTAAAAAATGGGAAAAGGGCAGCCACCTGTTACTTGAGAAAAACAGATATTTTTTCGGCACTGGAAAGCAGATTTCAGGTTTCAAGCTGGGGCCTTATGTTGCCGGCATTCGATTCAGATTTATCGACAATACGGACGCCGCTGTCCTGGGCCTGTTTACGGGCAGTATCGACATGTACTGGTGGGGATTACAGGAAAATTACATTCATGATCTGGATTCCCACAAAAACATAACGGTTTTCACCAACCAGAAAAGCGCCCTTTATTACATGGGGTTTAATGTCAGAGAAAAACCATTCAATGACATCTATTTCCGAAAGGCCGTTGCCTTGTCCGTAGATAAACCCTTTATTATAAAGCGGATCGTGCAGGGTTATGCGGTTCTGGCCAACTCCATCATTCCATCGGGAAATACCTTCTGGTATGATCCCAATGTCCCCACATATGGACAAGGGTTTACCCGGGAACAACGGATTCGAAAAGCCTACAAGCTGCTGCGTGAATCGGGCTACACCTGGGAACTGCCACCCGTCAATCCTGAAGGGGGAGTGGAGAAAGGTCAGGGGATCCGCTATCCGGATGGCACCCCAATGGAAACCTTGACCATCCTCACCCCTCCCGCGGAATATGACCCCAAACGGGCTATGGTGGGCAACATGGTTCAACAATGGCTCAAAATGCTGGGGATCCCTTTTGTTGCCAAAAGTCTCTCTCTGGGGTATCTTCTTAAAAAAGTCAAAACACAGCATGATTTTGATTGCTTTGTACTGGGCTATGGAAACCTTTCCCTGGACCCGGACTATCTGCGCAATTTCTTCATATCCAGGAACGATAAACCGGGCGGCTGGAACACGAGCGGGTACAGCAATTCCCGTTTTGATCAAATCGCCGATGCCAGTGCCGATGCTCTGGATATGAACAAAAGACGGCAGCTCATATGGCAGATGCAGAACATCATCATGGATGATGTCCCCTGGATTCCCCTTTACAGTCCGAAAGTGGTTGAAGGGGCCCGCCAGGACCGCTTCACGGGATGGATTTCGATGCTGGGGGGCATCGGAAACCGGTGGTCTTTCTGCTGCATAAAATCGAAGTAGGGGCGAATCATCATTCGCCCTGCTCTAATGTCCTTGCCCATCCCCGATTAAGGAGTCATCTGAATGAATTTTTTCTTTAACCCCGGAGGGATCGCCCTGCTAGGCGCCACCGCCAATGAGAAAAAAGGCGGATTTTCCATATTGAAAAACCTCATGGCCGGTTTTTCCGGAAACATATACCCCGTAAATCCCCGATATTCCGAAATCGACGGCCTTCCCTGCTTTTCCGCCATCGCCCAGGTACCGGATCCCGTGGATATGGCCATCATTTTTGTGCCGGCCTCCGCAGTGCCTGAGCTGGTCCAGGCATGCGCAAAACGAGGTTTATCCGGTGTCATCATCCAGTGTGCCGGCTTTGCTGAAACCGGGGAAAAGGGAAAGGCTCTTCAAAATCAACTGGCTGAAATATCGCGCCGAACCGGCATCCGTATCTGGGGTCCCAACTGTATGGGACTGGTCGACGCGGTCCACAAAAGGGTTTTTTCTTTTGTTTCGCCCAGCATCTGGGACGAAGGACTTCTGCCCGGAAATATTTCCCTTATCGTGCAAAGCGGAATGCTCTCGGCCGGATTTCTCATCGACATGATGACCCGCGACAAACTGGGGGTAAGCAAGGTCTGCTCCATCGGAAACAAGGTGGATGTCAATGAATGCGATATTCTGGAATACTTACTGGCGGATCCGGATACGGCCGTTATCGGCCTGTACTTGGAATCCATCAAGGAGGGGCGGCGATTTCTTGAAATCTGCAAAAGTGCCAAAAAGCCCGTGGTGGTCCTTCAGGGCGGAAAAAGTGAGAACGGTGCTCGCGCCGCCATGAGCCATACGGCCAGCATGGCCGTCAACAGCGCCATCATCAAAGGTGCCATGGCCCAGGCGGGCGTGGTTCAAGCCGATGATTTTAAACAGATGATCGATTTTTCACAGACCCTGGCCCTCTTTCCCAATGCACATAGATGTCGCCCCGGACGGATTGCCATTGTCACATTCAGCGGTGGCGCCGGCATTGTCTCCAGCGACTTCCTGGATCGTCATGGTCTCGCCCTGGCGGATCTTTCAGCGGAGACCCTTGAATCGCTCAAAGAAGTGTTTCCCGAATGGATGCCCCCATCCAACCCCATAGATCTCTGGCCGGCCGTAGAACGATCCGGCGTTGACAAGGCTTACGGGCATACCCTTGAGGCCGTATGCGCCGATCCGGGGTTGGACGCGGTGTTCTTACACGCCTTTGTGGGCGGTCTGATCTGGCGGTTGAAGCTTAAGCCCATCGTTGAAACAGCCAGAGAAGCGGGTAAACCCATTTTTGTCTGGCTGATCGGCAATGAAAAGGATGCCCGACATTTCCAGAAAGAAGCCCGGGATCTCAGGGTCCCGGTTTTCCGGGAACTATCCCGGGCCGTGGAATGTATGGCGGCGGTTTTTAATGTTTCCATATGATCCTTGACAAGGCGCACCATATTCGATATGCCAACTGAAAATATTGGATATCCACCATTTTCACCGGCATATTCTTGGGTTCAACCGTATATTTGACCCTTTCAAGGTATCTCAAAACATGCTAGAAGACACAGACAAAAAAGTGATCAGTCAGATCCAGAAGGACCTGCCCGTACACCCCAGACCCTTTGCATTGATGGCTGAGAAAATCGGCATTCCGGAAGGGGAGTTCATCGAAAGGGTCAGGCGCCTCAAAAACATGGGGATCATCCGCCGTTTCGGCGCCACACTGCGCCATCAGGAGGCCGGGTTCAAGGCGAACGCCATGATCGCCTGGAAGTCACCTGAAAGTGTTATCCGTGAAATGGGAAAAACCCTGGCCGGTTTCCGGGAGGTCTCCCACTGCTATCACAGGGCCCCAAAGGGCGACTGGCCCTACAACCTCTATACCATGGTTCATGGGGGCAGCCGGGATGAATGCCGTGAAATTTCCGAGCAGATGTCTGTCGCTACGGGCCTCGGAGACTACGCCGTTTTGTTCAGCGAAAAAGAGTTCAAGAAAACCAGCATGGAGTATTTCAAATGAGAGAAAAATCCGGAGTACTGTTTGAGAAAGCAAAAAAAATCATCCCCGGCGGGGTGAACAGTCCCGTCAGGGCGGGGAAATCCGTCGGGGTGGATCCGCCTTTCATCACCTCTGCCAAAGGTGCCCTGATTCGGGATGCGGACGGCAACGAATACATGGACTATGTGGCCTCATGGGGTCCTATGATCCTCGGTCATGCCCACCCTGAAGTGCTGGAGGCGATCATAAAAAGCGCCGAACAGGGCACCAGTTATGGCGCACCGACGGAAAGTGAAGTCACCATGGCTGAAACCATTGTGGAAATGGTCGCTTCCGTTGAAATGGTACGCATGGTGAATTCGGGTACGGAAGCCACCATGAGCGCCATTCGACTGGCCAGGGGCTATACGGGCCGGGACAAAATCGTGAAATTTGACGGCTGCTACCATGGCCATGCGGACAGCCTGCTGGTATCAGCCGGCTCGGGGCTTGCCACCCTCGGCATTCCCGGAAGCCCCGGCGTTCCTGAAGATGTGGCCAAGCATACCATTTCACTTCCTTATAACAATCTGAACGCCGTTGAAAAGGCTTTTGACCGATTCAGCCCTGAAATCGCCTGTGTCATTCTGGAAGCTGTTCCCGGAAACATGGGGGTCGTTATTCCGGATCAAACCTTTCTGGAGGGACTCAGAAGTATCACCAGCAGCCATGGGGCAATCCTTATTTTTGATGAAGTTATCACCGGATTCAGACTGGCCGAAGGCGGTGCACAGCAAGTTTTGGGAATCACACCTGATCTCACCTGTTTCGGGAAAATCATCGGCGGCGGGCTTCCGGTTGGCGCCTATGGCGGCAGGGCGGAAATTATGGACCGGATCGCCCCGGATGGAGATGTTTACCAGGCTGGAACCCTTTCCGGAAATCCCCTGGCCATGGCTGCGGGTCTAACCACCCTGAGCATCCTGAAACGGGAAAATCCCTATGATGAACTCAACCGGAAATGCAAAACACTTTTCATGGGTCTAGAGAAAGCCGCCCGGAAAAACGGCATACCGGTAATGGTAAACCGCATGGGATCCATGGGGTGCCTCTTTTTCACCCCTGAAGCCGTAACGGATTTCGCCACAGCCAAAACCGGTAACCCGGGTATTTTTCAACAATATTATCAAGAGATGCTGGATCGCGGCGTATACCTGGCGCCATCGTCTTTTGAGACCACGTTTCTCTCGATGGCCCATACGAGTGAAATAATAGAGGAAACCGTTCATCGAGCTGAAAAAGCCTTCGAAGTTATCGCCCAAGGGCTCTAGCCTCGGCATTTTCTGCATCAGTGTGAAATAATTTTTGAGGAAAGCCTTTGATTTTTCAAAAGGGGGATTGAATGTCTGAGATTAAAAGAAATAGAGTAGCCCTCGACTTTTCAAAAGGGGATGGGCTGCTCCCGGCCATTGCGCAGGATGCCGGATCAGGGAAAATATTGATGCTGGCCTATATCAACAAAGCCGCCTGGGATAAAACCCTTGAAACCGGCGAAGCCCATTATTGGAGCCGTTCCAGGCAGGAACTGTGGCACAAGGGGGGCACTTCCGGACATGTTCAGATTGTCAAGGAAGTTTTTGCGGACTGTGATGACGACACGGTTGTCTTTCGAGTGGAACAGGTTGGCGGCGCCGCCTGCCATACGGGATATGAAACCTGTTTCCACAAAAAAATAGCCCCTGACGGCATTGTGACCCTTGTGGGAGAAAAAGTATTTGATCCGGAGAAGGTATATAAAAAATGAACACATTGAAATTCGGCATTCCCAAGGGAAGCCTCCAGAAAGCAACCATCGGTCTTTTTGAAAAATCCGGCTGGAAAATCACCGTAAACAGCCGAAGTTATTTCCCCGATATCAACGATCCCGAGATTGAATGCGCCATCTGTCGGGCCCAGGAAATGTCCCAATACGTGGAAAACGGTACACTGGATGCGGGCCTTACCGGAAGAGACTGGATCGAGGAGAACGAATCCCATGTGGTGACGGTTGATGATCTGGTTTACTCCAAAGTCAGCCAGAACCCGGCGCGATGGGTGCTGGCAGTGCCTGCGGGCTCAGATATCAAAACCCTTGAAGACCTTCAGGGGAAGAAAATCGCCACAGAACTGGTCAATTTCACCCGGAAATTTTTTGAAGAAAAAAACATCGATGTGAAGGTCTCCTTTTCATGGGGGGCCACGGAAGCCAAGGTGGTTTCCGGATTGGCGGATGCCATCGTTGAAGTCACCGAGACCGGAAGCACCATTCGGGCCCACGGCCTCAACATTATTCATGAACTCATGGAAACCAATACCCAGTTGATCGCCAACCGGGAGGCCTATCAGGATGAATGGAAAAAGCAGAAGATTTCCCAGATTATCCTGCTTCTCAAAGGGGCTTTGCGGGCGGAAAATATGGTAGCGCTCAAGATGAACGTACTCAAACGAAATATTGAGGAAGTTATCAAAATCCTGCCGAGCCTGAATGCGCCCACCGTCGCGGGCCTTCACCACTCCGACTGGATATCCGTTGAAACCGTTGTGGATGCGCGGCTGGTGAGGGACCTCATTCCCCAACTGATGCACGCCGGTGCTCAGGGAATCATTGAGTACGCCCTGAACAAGGTTATCTGAGACTGACATTAAATCGAGAATAAACCATGAACAGAATCGCCGAACGGACCCGAAACATCCCCCCTTTTATCGTCATGGACGTCCTGGAAAGGGCCCACGAACTGGAGAGGCAGGGACGCGACATTATTCACCTGCAAATCGGGGAACCGGATTTTCCAACACCGGAGTGCATCTGCGAGGCGGCCAAAGAAGCCATTTCAAAGGGCGAAACCCACTATACCCACAGCCTGGGGATACTGGAACTGCGGGAAGCCATCTGCGAGCATTACCACCATAAATACGGCGTCAGTATTGACCCGGATCGCATCCTGGTGACTTCCGGCACCTCCCCTGCCCTTTTCTTGGTCTTTTCCGCCCTCCTTGAAGCCGGGGATGAGGTGATCATGACCGACCCCCATTATCCCTGCTACCCCAATTTCGCGGAATTCCTGGGGGCCCGCCCCAGCCGGGTCAAAGGGTATGAAGAAGACGGGTTTCAACTTCGTCCTGAAGCGGTCAAGAAAAATATCGGGCCGAACACCCGGGGGATTCTCATTAACTCTCCTTCCAATCCCACCGGGAACCTGCTTAGCAGAAATCGAATGGCTGAATTGGCACAGCTGGGCCCACCCATTATCTCCGACGAGATTTATCACGGCCTGGTTTACGGGGAAAAGGAGCATTCCATTCTTGAATTCACGGAGAACGCTTTTGTGCTGAACGGGTTTTCCAAGATCTTTGCCATGACCGGTTGGCGTCTCGGCTATTTGATTGCGCCCCCTGACTTTATTCGACCCATGCAGAAGGTCCAACAGAACTTTTTCATATCTGCGGGAAGCGTTTCCCAATGGGCCGGTATTGCCGCCCTGAAGCATGCCCATAAAGATGTTGAGCGGATGCGGGCCGTGTATGACGAACGCCGCAAATACATGATCAAACGGATCCGGGAACTGGGTTTCGGCATTGCCGTGGAACCGGCAGGCGCTTTTTATATCCTGGCCAATGCCCGTCACCTGGCTGAAAGTTCCTATAATCTCGCCTTTGAAATTCTCGAGAAAGCCAATGTGGGCGTAACGCCCGGGATCGATTTCGGGAAGAACGCCGAAGGTTATATCCGTTTTTCATACGCCAACTCCCTTGAAAATATCAAGGAGGGGTTAAATCGGATCGAAGGTTTCTTAAAGACCCATGGACGTTGAATTCATAAAAAGCGCTTTTCAGGAAAAACACTATCCTCCCCCCGACAGGCCGGAGATCGCTTTTGCGGGGAAATCCAATGTGGGGAAATCGAGCCTTCTCAACACCCTTGTCAATCGGCGGAAATTGGCCAGAACCAGCAGCACCCCCGGCAGGACCCAGGCCATTAATTTCTTCCGCTTCGGCAAAACCCTTTACCTGGTGGATCTGCCCGGTTACGGCTTTGCCAAGGTTCCCACCAAGATCAAAAAATCCTGGGGATTAATGGTAGAAGACTACCTTCGGACCCGAAAAACCCTGAAAGCGGTGGTGGTGATTCTCGATATTCGCAGGGACCCTTCATCAGGGGATGAAGACCTTATCAACTGGTTGAATCATTATCAGATAGAACCGATCCTCGTACTGACGAAAGCGGACAAGATTTCCCGCCAGAAAACCAATAGAAGAGCCAATCTCATTACCGGCGGCCTGAAGGACGTCTCATTTTCGAGGCCCGTCATCTTCTCCTCCCATACCCGGCAGGGCGTGGAGGAATTATGGGAAATAATCAACGAGACGGCGCTCCCCCAAACAACCTGACTTCATCCACATTCGAACCTTCAAACAGAGGTGGCACAAAATGACCATGTTCAGCAACCTAAAAGGTGATATCTCCGGCGGCATATCCGCCGCGGTAATCGCCCTTCCCCTGGCCCTGGCCTTCGGCGTTTCGGCCTTTGCTTCCATGGGAACCCCTGAAGCCCTGGCTCAAGGTGCCGCGGCCGGCATGTACGGTGCCATCTTCACCGGCATATTTGCAGCCCTGTTCGGAGGAACCCCTTCCCAGATCACGGGGCCCACGGGACCCATGACCGTGGTGATTACGGAATTCATCGCCACCCTCATGAAACACCCTGCCATCCTGGAGCAGCCCGATCCCCTCTCCGCCGTTTTGACCCTCACCGCCGTCATCGTTTTTTTGGGTGGAATCGTTCAGGTACTCATGGGGATACTGCGTTGCGGAACCCTCATCAAGTTCATCCCCTATCCCGTGATTGCCGGCTTCATGAACGGCATTGCCGTGATTATTTTCCTGGGACAGGTGGCCCCCATCCTGGGTATCAAGGGGTTTTTTAACACCGAGGGCGGCTTTTCACCGGTTTTGTTGAATGACATGGTGGGAAGCCTTCCGGTACTGGGAATCGGGGTTGCCACCATTTTAGCCATCATGATTGCGGGGAAAATCACACAAAAGATCCCGGCATCCCTGGTGGGACTCATCTTAGGGACCGGCCTTTATCTCCTGCTCGGAAAAACCCTTGTTCCGGAATTTCTCCGTTTCGAATCAAATCCCTTTATCATCGGCGCCATCCCCACTGGATTCCCCATCCCTTTTGGTTTTCTCTCCATTTCTTTTGGAGATATCTTTGCCATCATTCTTAAATACCCCACCGCATTCCTTGCGCCGGCGCTGACCCTGGGGATCTTAGGTGCCATTGACTCCCTCCTTACCTCACTTGTGGCGGATGTGAGCACCAAGACCAAACACCACTCCAACCGGGAACTCTTCGGCCAGGGGATCGGCAATGCGGTCAGTGCCGTTTTCGGCGGCATGGCCGGGGCCGGCGCCACAGTGAGAACCGTCGTCAACATCCAGAATGGCGGCCGAACCCGTATCTCGGGTATCCTTCATGGCCTTGTTCTGCTGTTTATACTGGTGGCTCTGGGCTCCGTTGCCGGCTGGATTCCCATGTGTGTGCTGGCAGCCATATTGATCGTTACCGCCATTTCCATGCTCGATACTTACAGCCTGAGCCTGGTCCGGAAAAAGACCGCCTTCAAGGACCTTCTGGTGGTGGGGGTGGTGACCGTCATCACCGTGGTACTGGATCTCATGATCGCTGTGGGGATTGGATTGTTGATTTCCGCCTTTTTGTTCCTCAGGGAGATCATCGGCGCCAGGGTATATAAGAAGAAATATCGATGTGAAGACATTCTTTCCAAACGCGCGCGTACCGAAGAGGAAACCACGGTTTTAAGTAAACATGGATGTAAAATACTGGTCTATGAATTATCCGGGAACCTCTTCTTCGGCACGGCGGACAAGCTTTCAGATGATGTTCAAAAGGAACTGGACGGAACCCAGATCATCATCTTCGATCTTAAACGGGTGGATACCATTGATATCACGGGAGCGGAACTCATCAAGCGCATCTGCGATGACGTGAAATCAAACGCCGAAACCTTCATGCTTTCGAGCCTTCTTTCCGGCACCCGGTCCCGCGAAAAGTTGATGCTTTATTTGCGGGATCTGGGAGTAATGGAAAGCGTGGGCGAAGAAAACATCTTTCCTGATGTGGACCGTGCGCTGGAAGCCGCGGAAAACCGGATGATCGAAAAGTATTCACCCGAAGCCGTGGCCTCCCGGTGCCAATGGGATTTTTCAGATTTTGCCCTGCTGAACCACCTCACACCGGAACAAAAGGCCCGCGTGAAACAGGTCATGGAGAAAAGAGCGTACCGTGCTGGAGAAACCATCTTTGAGGAGGGGGAACCGGGGGATGCACTCTTTTTCATCGCCTGCGGTTATGTGAGCATTTTAGCTGCCTCCGGTCCGAAAAAGGATATGCGGTTTGCAAGTCTCGGCCCTGGGCTCTACTTCGGCGAAATGGCCCTCCTGGAACGATCCGTCCGCTCCGCCCGCGCGGTGGCCGATGAGGACTGCGAACTCTATGTGCTTAAAATGGACGATTTTGAAAACCTCATGGAAGAAGACGCCACCATCGGTACACGTATCTTTGCCACCATGGCAAAAGTTTTGAGCCAGCGTCTCAGGAAAGTCTCCGGTGAACTGACGGCCCTTGAATCGGTCTGATCGGATAGGCCAGCGGGATGAGGGTCATATTATCCCTTTACCATGAGTTCCTCTCACAGGCATTTTCAGGTAGACATTGAGAACGGGCCGGTCTGCGTCAGCCCAGTCCAGGGCAGGCAGCTCGGAAGTTGTTAACCAAGTAAAAGCAGCATGTTCACGGAGAACGATTTTTCCCGATTTAATGACGCAGATAAATGGATGAAGGATCACAGTAAAGGTTGCATACGCATGGGCCATGGGTTTGAGTGCCTCTCCAATCTGAATGCACAATGCCAGTTCCTCCTCCAGTTCCCGCTTCAAGCATTCCTCCGGGGTTTCGTTCTTTTCAATCTTACCACCCGGAAATTCCCATTTCAGCGGCAAACTCATTCCCACGTTTCGTTGAACGGCAAGCGTAAAATCACCCTGCCGGATAATGGCGCAGGAGACGCGGGTTTGTTTAAGAAAAGGCCCGTTGTCATCAATCGGCATAGGCACAAACACCCGTCCCTATTTTCTCTTA
>Ga0233431_1002375_pt1 | contig 26550 bp, 25 predicted proteins | sample SI_118_April2016_FD_179867 | JGI IMG/M metagenome (GOLD analysis project Ga0233431, IMG submission 179867) | Seawater microbial communities from Saanich Inlet, British Columbia, Canada - SI_118_April2016_200_MG | ecosystem: Environmental > Aquatic > Marine > Inlet | place: Canada: British...
CAATAACTTTACAACTGCAAGGAAATTTCTTGGATGCCTTTGTTAATGCTTCTTTTCCTAGTCTAACATTAGCTTTATTAATTCTTAGTTCCATTAAAGTTTGTCCTTCTTTAACTCTTGCTGCAGAACTAATTGATTTTCCGTAAGATTTCTTCATACCTGTACTCATCCTATCAGCTCCTGCTCCACTAGCTAATGGGTTTTCTCTAAGAACGTGAAATGGATAAATTTTAATTCTAAGATGATATTCTTTACCAAGATTCTTTTCTAAAGTTCTGTTAGATGTCATTCTTGCCGCTTCAATTGCATTGTGACGAATGTTCATGCTTCTACATGAAGTTAATCTAATTACGGTTTCATATTCACTTTGTGGGGTTCCCATATCAAATTTAATAACTTTCATATGTGGAAATCCACCTCTAACGTAATTTTTTTTAGTATATTTACTAATACGAGTGTAAGGTCTTTCTAATTTTTGGTACGCTGCGAACTTTCTTATTCTTGCCATTGTTATTAATTACCTCTTGTTTTTTTCAGAAATAAGGCTTATTTATAAAGATTTCTGATATATAATAATATTGAATATCTATTTAGCAAAAATCATGTATTTTTCTTTCCCTTCAAGTTCTTGCAAAATTCGTTTAACTACCATTCCTTTAGGATCAGGAATTAATTTTACACGTGTTTTCATATCTTCAAAACTATCAAATGGTTTGGCTTTTCTAGCTTCAATCACTTCCCACATGTGTTTTTTACCTAATCCAGGTAATAATTCTAACTGATGCATACGCATAGAAAGTGGTTGAGCAATATTGAAAAATTCTATATATCTTTTCTCATCTTTTTCAACAACCTCTAAGATTATATGCTTAAGTTCATTTCTAGCAGTACTGGTAAGTTTATCTAAAGGTATTCTTCCTTTAATATGATGAATTTCGTCTCTTTTACCCTCTCCAATGTAAACTTCTTGATAAGGTTGTAAGTGGACACCTTTTTTAGGAATAAGTTCTAATACAGTTAAATGTTCTAATCCTATAGCTTGTGCTATGGGCATCTTCATAGTTCCTTGTTCAAGTGGATATCCATGTTCAAGGAAATCAAGTACAATTGCTTTTTCTTCCCTAACAATGGCTTTTTTTTCTTGTATCATTTTATTTTTTTGTTTATTTGGTGATGGAATTCTTTCTGAGTTAATAAAAATTACGCTTTTCCTGAAAATTTTTAAGAAATTTGATCAAGCGCGGTTTTTTAATCAAGGAATTCCTTAACCGCATCAACAATGGCTTTTTGATCTTTTTTGGGCATACTTAACGGATAAGCTTGCAAGACAATTTTCAACTCTTCTTCATCTTTTGGAAGAAAATCAACAATCTTAGCGATATGTTCTTCTTTTAATCGAGTTAAGTCAAGATCAGCTAACTTTTTTTGTAATTTTTCTTTTTGTTTAGGTTCAAGTTTAACAAAAGTGTCCAAATATTCTTTTGCTTTGTTAGAGATGTAACTTAATTCTTCATCACGAGATTCAATCTTCTTCAAAGTTTCTTTTACATCACCTAAACATAAAGGTGCTTCTTCGATAAGTTTTGGGTTAGCCATTTTAAATTATTTATTTTTGTTTGGTTAAATGTATTGGATGGACGAATAATCTTTTCTCTTTATTTCCATCTTTGATTGTAACTTGATAACATGAACCTTTCTGACCAGTAACTCTACCGGTTTTACCGTGAAATCTAGGGAAAAATCTTCCTTTTTGTATTCCTGGATTAATTTTTAAATCAACTATGTCACCTTCATTATACACACAAAAATATTTGCTTAAGGGCACTTTGCCTTTATTACGATAATGTTGAGTTAATTTATGTCTAGTTTTTCTTTGTTTAGTTCCAATTCTAGTTACCATAAAAGTTTAATTTAGGTGATAGATTTATAAAGGTTTCGGGTAAAAAAGCCCCTATAATGAATAATAAATTTTATCTAGAGATAATTAACGAAATTAAAAATAAGGAACTTTCTGTTAAACAGTTGGCTAAATTGAAGAGAGATTTATCTTTAAAGCATCATTTGAAAGAAATTCCTACAAATATCCAAATTCTTTTTAATTGTGATGAAAATGACTTCCCATTATTAAGAAAAAAGCTACTTACTAAACCTACCAGAACAATTTCGGGTGTAGCTCCAGTAGCGATTATGACTAAACCAATGAAATGTCCACACGGTAAATGTATAATGTGTCCTGGTGGTCCTAGTTCAGAATTTGGAGATGTTCCCCAATCTTATACTGGTAAGGAACCAGCTACCATGAGAGGTATGCGTAACAAGTATGATTCTTATTTACAGGTGTTTAACCGTCTTCAACAATACATTTTGTTAGGACAAAATTGTGAAAAAGTTGAACTAATTTTAATGGGTGGCACATTTCCTAGTTTTCCTCTTGAATATCAAGAAGAGTTTGTTAAGTATGCTTTCAAAGCAATGAACGATTTTTCAGAATTATTCTTTGATGAAAATGGGTTTGATTATATTAAATTTAAAGATTTTTTTGAATTTCCTGCTGATAATATTGCTGATGAAGATAGAATTAAAAGAATTCATGATAATTTGTTTAATTTGAAAGGTGAGTGTGAATTATTAGAAGAACAAAAAAAGAACGAAACTGCTAAAATTAGGTGTGTAGCTTTATGTATTGAAACTCGTCCTGATTATGGTTTACTTGAGCAGGGTAACCAAATGCTTAAATTGGGAGCAACGAGAATAGAACTAGGAATTCAGTCTGTTTATGATGATATCTTAGAAAAAATTCAAAGAGGACATACTACTAAAGAGACTATTGAATCTATCCGAATATTGAAAGATTTAGGTTTTAAAGTCGCTGGACATTACATGCCTGGCTTGCCAGGAGTTGATTATGAGATGGATTTAGAAGGTATGGAACTATTATTTTCTGATTCTGATTACAAGCCCGATATGTTAAAAATATATCCTTGTATGGTTACTAAAGGTACTAAATTATATGAAGAGTATGAGCAAGGGGATTTTAAACCTTTAACTGCTGAAACAGCAGCTAAATTAATTGCCGAATTCAAAAAAACTATTCCTGAATATTGTCGTGTTATGAGGGTACAAAGGGATATTCCCACCTACCAAATTGCTGCTGGTGTTGAGATGACTAATCTACGTCAATATATGCATCAAAATTATAATGTCAAATGTAGGTGTATTAGATGTAGAGAACCTAAAAATAAAGAGATTAATTGGGACAAGGTTTCTATTAAAGTTCAGGAATATGAAGCTTCTAAAAGTAAAGAATTTTTTATCTCTGTTGAAGATGTTGAAAATGATTTGTTAATTGGTTTTGTCAGATTACGTTTTCCTTCAGAATCTTTACGTTCTGAGATAACTTCTGATAGTGCTTTGGTTAGGGAGTTACATGTTTATGGAACTGCTGTTGGTGTGGGTTCTACTGGAAGTGTACAACATAAAGGATGGGGTAAGAAATTGATGGCTAAAGCTGAAGAGATTGCTCTTGCTCATGGTAAGAAAAAAATAGTTGTTATTTCTGGTATTGGTGTTCGTGAGTATTATAAAAAAATGGGTTATTCTTTAGAAGGTGTTTATATGGTTAAAAATGTCAACACTAAAAACAATCCTTGAAAATGTACAAACTTTCGAATTTAAGGGAAGATATAACTTACAATTAGAACTTCCATCAAATTCTACTTTATCTGATGAAGAAGTTGAATTCATTGCTAAGGTAGCAAGTTGGGATATTAATCCTAACTCTTTGCCCATTAATTGTGGTGGTGTAAGATCATTTTTATTACCTCGAAAAAATGTAATTTACAATAAGGGGGTAGCTTTTAGAGCATTAGATATTGGTGGAATTGGATATTTTCCTTTTGAACATAAAAAGGGTAATCATAATTTTAAAATTTTATCTCACCAAAATTTTAATCCTCCTAGTAAAGACAATTTTAAAAAAACAGATTTGGGAAAAGCCATGGGAACTTCTTATTTTAAAAATGGTAAAAAATTGGTGATTAAAAGTGATTACTCTGCCTTGGGAACATACACTGAGAAATTACTTCAAAATAAAATTTTACTAACTAATTTAGCTAACTCTTTTAATTTATCTCATTGGGTTGTTCCACAAGTTGAAATGTATGGGAGGTATCTTGATGAAGAATTATCCTATAATGATGAACCCTTTGGTTTTTTAGTTTCTTCTTTACCTTATGTTAATAATCATCGTGCTTTACACCAACTTAATAGATTTAAGAAAAAACATTTTAACAATTATTCCACACTTTCTGATTTAATTTATGATGTTGCTTTGGAAAAACTACCTAATTTAATTCGTGGATTAAAAGAGCTTCATGATCGTGGTTATGTACATCTACAAATGCATAATTGTAACTATTTTTTAACACGACCCTTACCTTGTGTTGTTGATTGGGAAACTTTAAGAGAGTCTGGAAATAATTTGGAAGATCATATCAGTAATCGATCTTATGATGTTTGTTTTGTTTTAACAAAATACATTAATATTTTTGATGACTTATTAAAGGGCGTTCATTTAAAATATTCTCAAATGATAAAACATAATCTTACTAATCTTTTCATGAGTATTTATTCTAATGAAAATTTACCTGTTTCTTTCTCTGATCCAGAAGCATGGGATTACGCTTATGGTCAAAGTGCTAGTGGTTTTAAATTAATCAAACAAAAAATGAAGAATATTATTAATTGACTATTTTTATTTGCTTTTCATTACAAAGGCACCGTCCCAGTCTTTAGCAGGAGGATCTTGAAGATATTCTTTACATCTATCAATAAATAATTCACAAGAAACATCTTTTTCTTTTAACCTTAAAGCAATTTCAAATTGTTCTAAAGCTTCTTTAAATTTACTTTTGAAATATAATTCTAACGCTTTTTCATAAGCAACCGTAAAATCTTTATCATAATTAATGCACAGTTCATAAATCACTACCGGTATTTTCTTACCTTTAACTTTAACTGCATCAAGTTTTCTAAATTTAAACTCTTTTTTAACAATCTTATATGTTTCTTCAGAAGCAATAATGTCAACTCCATACTGTTTAGTTAATCCTTCTAAACGCGAACCTAAATTTATTGTATCTCCCATAGCAGTATAATCAAAACGATCTTCACTGCCCATATTTCCGATAATTGCTTCTCCAGTATGTACTCCAACTCCAATTTGGATTATAGGTAAATTATCTTTCTTCCATTGAGTTTGCATCTTCTTCAATTTTTTAATTTGTTCAATACTGGCAAGACAAGCTAATTGTACATGTTTCTTTTCTTCTAAAGGAGCATTCCAAAATGCCATAATTGCATCACCAATAAATTTGTCAACTGTACCTTGATGTTTTAGAATTATATTTCCCATCTCTGTAAAATATTCGTTAAGAAGATGTACCAATTTTTCTGGGGTTAATTTTTCGCTGATAGAAGTAAAACCACGAATATCACTAAAGAAAATAGTGATGGTTCTTTTTGCTCCTCCCAACTTTAGTTCATGTTTCCTTTCAATAATATGTTTAAGTAAATCTTTACTGATATATTTCCCAAAAGCGTTAGTCAAATGAGCATTAAGTTTTTTTTCTTCTAAATAATGTATACCAGTACCAGTTCCTGTAAAAATTATTCCTGCAAGAAATGGAAAAAATATGTCTAAGATGTAATTAAATCCGTTAAATAGTAAAATTGAAATTAGTGCATGAACAATAAGGAACCCTATTATTATCGGTATGGAATAATATATTTTTATTCTAGATAAAAAGAACATACATAGAAAACTGATTACCAATACAAAAATAATTAAACTAAATTTACCTTGTTTAGTAATAAAATTGTTTAAAATTAAATTTTGTAAAATGTTTGCATGGATCTCAACTCCGTTCATGGCAATTCCTTTAGAGGTAGGAACAAAATAGTTGTCATGTAAATCGGGAGCTGTAGCACCAATAAGAACGATCTTATTATCAAAATTATATTTTTCATCATTGGAATTTAATAGTTCTACTACACTAACAGAATCAAATGTATTTGGTTTATCAGCAAAATGGATCAGATAACTTTCTTTTTCAAAAATTGCATTTTGGTTAAGTCCCTGTTGATAAATCTGAAATGCAAAAGGTAAACTTTCTGTTGTTAATTTTGAATTAACTCCTCGAGTAATACCATCATTATTAGTAAATAAGTTAACATACCCATAATTTGTGTTAAAAATTGGTTTGTAAAGTATTTCATCATTTAATTCTGCAGCTAAAACAACGTTGTTCATATTTTCAATTTGTTCTTTTAGTTGTTCATCGGTATCACTTTTCTCAAAAAAAGAAACATCTATTCCTACCACTTTTGCTTTCTGTACTTTTTTTAATATCTCTACAAATACGTCTCTTTCCCAAGGCCATCTGCCAATTTCGTTAATACTTGGATCGTCAATTTTAATTATTATAATGTTATCAAGAACATTTTCTCCACCGTGAAGATTATCACTAAATGTGTTTCTCATACTAGAAAAGGTATTAAATTGTATTAATATAAAAAAAATTAAAAATAATCCTAAAAAAATTACTGAATTTTTAAGTGTAAATAGTTTTTTCATTATCCTATCTTTTATCGTTAGCTTCTTGAATTGTTTTAGTTATTTCAGCTATCTTTTGAACCGGAGCAGTTTTTATTGGTGCTTGTTCAAGTGTTTTATCAATATCGTACCTTCCTTGGTCTGCTTCCCTTAATTTAATTTGTATTTCTTCATCACTAATGTCTAACTGTTTCTTAATTAAATTGACAGTGTTTTGATGTTTTTGCATTTCTAATTCTCTTAAATTTTGTAATGCTTTAACAACTCTTTCTTGACGAAGTTTTTGTTTCATTAATTCTTCTTCGTTAGCAGATCTTTCTTGAACTTTATCTTTAACTTTTTCTATAATTTTTCCTTCCAACAATTCAATATTTTTACTGCCCATAGTTACATCAACTTTACCTTCAGCAGTAAATACTTTATTCTGACTAAATTCAAAACTTGTTCCTCGAACAGAAGCTAAAGTATTTCCTGATTTGATGGTATAATCTTCTACTCCAAATAATCTAGTGAATTTATTCCAAGTAGTACCATACTCTTGTTCAAGTTGTGGATGTTCTTTAACTAATTCTTTTAATGTGATTTTAGTATTTTCATCTAAATTAACGACAACACTTTCGTAAAGGATCACTGTAGCTAACCCTGAAAAAGTTTCAACTATATCTCCTTCATTTAAAATTTCTTCATTTATTGCAGTTCTACCATTAACTTCAACATTTCCTTGTTCAACAAGTAATCTTGCTTCAATTTGTTTAGAACTGTTTACTATAACGAACAGAGTAATAACAGATATTAATAATACTAATAAAATAATTCCTAAAATAATCTTAAATTTTCTTCTTTTTTTTGGTTTAAGCTCATCGCCCATTTTTTTCACCTCTATGTTTGGATGTTTTATTTAATCACAATTATAGTTAAGAGAGTAATATTGATATTTATAAAAGTTTAGTTATGTTGTGGTAATAAATAACTTTAACCATTATTATTCTTACCAATAACCTTTAAATATCATCATCAATTTTGGTACAATATGGACTTTGAAAAACTGGTGCAGGTGTATGAAGAATTGGAGAATACTTCTTCAGGTAATAAAATGCGGGAAGTGTTAGCAGAATTTTTCAAAACGGTTCCTAAAGATGATCTCAAAATTGTTTCTTATTTAACTTTAGGAATGATTGCTTCAGATTATGATAATGTTATTTTAGGTATGGCTGAAAAGACTGTTTTAAAAGCAATAACTACTGCTGGAGCTACAGATTCTTCTAAAGTAAAAAAACTGATGCAAGATTCAGGAGATGCTGGTTTAGTTGCTGAAACAGTTTTACAAAAGAAACCAGTCACTTTAGTGCCAGTAGGAAAATTAACAATTCATGAACTGTTTGAAAAGTTGCATAAGATAACTCAATCTATTGGTATGGGTTCACAAGATACTAAAACTAGTTTATTAGCTTCTTTATTGCAAAAAGCATCTGCGAAAGGTGCTAAGTATGTAATTCGTATTTCTTTAGGAACTTTAAGAATGGGTGTGGGAGATATGACTGTATTGGATGCACTGTCAATTGCATTTACTGGGGATAAAAAAAATAAATCTATCTTAGAGCACGCCTATAACATTTGTCCTGATGTAGGTATAATCGCAGAAACTTTAGCTAAGAAAGGTTTGAAAGAAATTGAAAAAATTAATGTTCATGTTGGTAGACCAATAAAAATGATGTTGGCTCAACGAGTTAAAGAACTTGAAGATATCGCTAAAAGAATTCCGGGTAAGGTTACCGTTGAAGGAAAGTATGATGGAGAGAGAGTACAGGCCCATAAAGAAAAAAATGGTAAGATAACTTTATTTTCAAGAAGGTTAGATAATATTACTGAACAATTTCCAGATTTGGTTAAATATTTAGCTAAAGCAATTAATGCTAAAGAATTTGTAATTGAAGGAGAAGTTATTGCTGTAGATGATACAGGTAAACCTTTGCCGTTTCAAACTTTAATGCAAAGAAGAAGAAAATATGATGTTAAAGAGTATGTAAAAAAAATACCTGTACAGTTGAAAACTTTTGATTTACTTTATTTTGATGGGAAATCTTATCTTAACGAACCGTATTATCAACGAACGGAATTGTTAGAGAAGATAACTCAAAAAAATAAAGAAATTGTACTTACGGAAAGAATTATTACGGAAGAAGTTGATGAGATTAATGATTTTTTTCATCAAATGTTAAAAGCAGGTTATGAAGGTATCATTGTAAAATCTCGAGCAGAAGATTCTGTTTATCAGGCTGGTACGAGAGGATGGAACTGGATTAAGTGGAAAAAAGAATATGTACATGAGATGGTGGATACTTTTGATTTAGTTATTGTAGGTGCGTTTTATGGTAAAGGTAAACGTAGCGGTGTTTATGGTGCGTTACTTTGCGCAGTATACAATAATAAACAAGATACTTTTGAAACTTTTTGCAAATTGGGAACGGGATTAACTGATGAGTTATTAGGGGAGTTACCCAAAAAACTTGAACCATATTTGGTTAATAAAAAACCTGCTCGACTTATTATTAAAAAAGAAATGTGTCCTGATGTTTGGTTTGAACCTAAACTTGTTGTAGAAGTTATTGGTGCTGAAGTTACAAAAAGTCCTCACCATACTGCTGCTTCAGGATTAGCATTAAGATTTCCAAGGTTTGTTAGGTTCAGAGAGAAAAAAGCTGAACAAGCAACATTTAGTGAAGAGATTAAAATATTGAAATAAGATTAAACTCACTTCAGTCCCCTTAAGAAAACGATGGGCCGATGTGTTCAGGTGGCAAATGGAAATCCATTTGTCAGATTATGCGACGTTCGTTCGTAAGAGCTCGCTCAGTCCCATGAAATATATTAAAGGGCCGATGGTTCAGTGGTTTCGTAAAGACACTAAAGAATACTCGGTTGGCACGCGAGAAATAAAGTTTCTGAACTTTGTGCTTCGCCCAAAGATCGAGTGGTCCCGGGTTCAATTCCCGGTCGGTCCATTTTTCTTTTTTTTAATTAATTTTATATACTTCTAGAAAATAATCTCTCTAATGCGTTTTACAATTATTGATTGTTATACAGATGAACCTTCTGGGTTAGGAGTAATGCCTTATGTGGGAACTTATCCTAGATATATTGCGGGAGCGATTCTTGAACAAAAACAAGAGTTATTTTACCTTACTATTGATGATTTAAGGGGTACATTAAAGCCTGTTAAAAATATTGAAACTGAGATGAAAACTAATATTAAAGTAAGAAATTTATCTAAAAATCATGCTAATGTTGAAAAAATAATATCTACTAGTGACATTATTGTTGTTATTGCTGGTGTTCATACTCCTGGAAAATATCTTTCTGCATATCCGGGTACGACTAAAGAAGTAATTAAATTGTTAACTGAATTAAAATCTAATGCTCTTAAGGTTCTTACTGGACCAGCAGCATATTCTGGTTCAGGAATGTATGGGGGAAGAAAAGCACGGTCTGTTGATCAAGATCTTGAATATTTTGATTTGGTAGTTAAAGATTTTGAATATAAACTAGCTGAGTTGATTGAAAATAATTTTACTGAAGATCCAAGTGTTGATTTAAATTATAATCAGTTACAAAAAAAAACAGTGTTAGGTGCAAATTTGTTAGCTCAACTGCCTCACTGCCCTGAGTTTTTAATCACAGAAATTGAATCTATGAAAGGATGTTCAAGAAAGGTAGGTTGTTCTTTTTGTACGGAACCTTTAAAGTGTAAGAACGTTGAAAAAAGAACGATTAAACAAATTGTTGAAGAAGTTAAAGCACTAAATAAACAAGGAATGAACAATTTTAGAATTGGTAAACAAACATGTTTTTATTCTTATGGAAATAATGATGATATTGAAAAGTTGTTGAAAAATGTTCGAAAATATAGTGATGTGTTACATATAGATAACGTTAACCCTCTTTTTGTTAATGAAGAAAAAACAAAATCTATCGTGAAACATTGTACTTCTGGAAATATTGCTGCAATGGGTGTTGAATCTTTTGATCCAGAAGTTGTTAAAAAGAATAAGCTGAACACTTCTCCCGAACTTACTTACAAAGCTATTAAACTTATTAATAAATATGGTGCTACTCAGGGCGAGAGTGGATTACCTAAATTATTACCTGGATTAAATTTAATTTATGGTTTGATTGGAGAATCCAAAAAAACTCATCAACATAACATGGAATCTTTACAAAGAATTATTGATGATAACTTATTATTACGTCGTATTAATATTAGGGAAGTTGTTGTATTTCCTGGCACACAATTAGAGAAGGAAGCAGGAGATAAATTCATTAAAAAGAATAAAAAATATTATTGGAAATGGAGAAATGAAATTAGACAGAAAATCGATTTTCCAATGTTACAAAAAGTGTTCCCCACAGGTACAATTATGAAAAGATTGCGCACAGAAATATACGATGGTAATACTACTTTTGCACGTCAAATTGGTAGTTATCCTTTAGCTGTTGGTGTTAAAGGACGTTTAGGTTTAGATAAGTGGATTAATATTAAAGTAAAAAGTCATATGTTAAGAAGTATTGTAGGTGAAATAGTGGAATAATATTCTATATTACTCTTTCTGAGGTATTTATATCTATTAAAGTATTCTTCTTTATTGAGGTGAATAGATTATGAACAAAATCCGGTTAAGAACACATTTTTCTAGTAATAAGGTTGAACATCAATTGAGAAGATTGATGGACTGTTTAGCTCAGAGTGCTAAAGTGATTAATTATCAAATTAGAAAATCTATCCAAGGTACAGCTGATACAATGAACATTTATAACGAACAGCAACAAAAACTGGATATTATCTCTGATAAAATTATCAGTGAAGATTTAGAAGAAGAAACTAGTTTTGGTGTTTGTGATATTGCGTCTGAAGAGCAAGGTGAAATTGTTAAATTAAGACAAGACTCCGGAAGGTATTCAGTTACTGTTGACCCTTTAGATGGTAGTTCGTTAATTGATGTAAACTTAGCTATCGGTTCAATTTTTGGTATCCATGAAGGTCCGCTTGATAATCTGCGAAGTGGTCGAGATAATTTAGTGGCGGCAATGTATGTACTTTACGGACCGGCAACTTATTTAGTTTATACTACGAAAGAGCAGGGCACGGTGCACAAATTTATACTTGACCCTAGAACTGGTGCCTGGTTGCTTGCTGAAGAAAATATTAAAGTTAAAGATAAAGGTAAAATTTATGCTCCCGGCGGACTAAGGAGCGAATGGCTTGGGGGACATATTGCGTTCATTGACGAACTAGAGAAAGGTGGCCATAAGTTAAGATATAGTGGTGCTTTGGTAGCTGATTTTAATCAGATTTTAATGAAAGGGGGAGGATTATTCTCTTATCCTGCATTGAGGGGAAAAGAAAATGGAAAATTAAGGTTAATGTTTGAATTACAACCTTTAGCACTAATCATGGAAAATGCTGGCGGTCTAGCTACAAATGGAACTGAGAATATTTTAGATTTAAAACCTGTTGTTGATCAAAGAGCTCCAATTTATATTGGTAGTAAATATGAAGTTGAGATGGCTAAGAATTATTTGAAGAAATAATTATTAATTATCTTGTAAGCATAGAAATGTTTCGTGAATACTCAATAATTGTAAGAATGGTATTTACATGTTTATAATTTGTGATGTTACGATGATTTTCTGCTTCTTCTAATATCTCTCTAACTTCTTTTTTTAATCTTTTTTCATCATTCCCTAATCTAATTGCTTTATCATATTCATTGTTATAAAAATATTGATATCCTTTAGAATAATGTTTTTTTATCTCTTTCATTAACTCATTTATTTTTTTGTTTTTTAGTAAAGAAAACGATTCCATACTTTCAGTTATTCGTTTAATTTTTTCTGCGACCATTCGACAATCTAATGCATGTAATAAACTGATTTGGTTTTGTTCAGTGAACCTTCCTTCATCAACAAATCTTCTTACTTGCATCACTAACATATAATAAAATCTAGTCACATTTTCAGAAATTTCTTTCAATATCTCCTGATTATTATTACTTAACACTTCATCAATAATATTAAGAGATAAAAAGTGCATTCTATTAAGACATTCTCTAATAGATAATTCTTCAATTCGAAAACTTTTTACTACAATTTTATTTTCAGTTTCTTCAATAACTTGTACATTCATGAATCTTTTCAGCACTTGATAAACATTCATTTGTTGTTCTTTTGTTTTTTTATCAAATTTAATTGTTATTTTTTCGTATCCTAAAAAGTATTGTCTAAAGAAATTTCTAATAAAGTATTGATCATAGTTAATTAGCGTTTCTTCTTTCTTTTCCTTTTCTATTAATTTTGGAGATATAGAAAGAGTACCATTTTTGGTTGTAGTTAACTGAATCTTTGAACCTTTATGTAAATGGAAACTTTTAGCCCATGGTTTTGGAACTGTTATTAATAATGATCCAGAAATCTCTTGTAATTTTCTTTCCGTAATATCCATACTAATTATATATTATAAATTATTATTTAAATCTTTCTATTTGTTTAAACAACTTTAAAGATTTAAAGATTAGTTTAAAGTAGTGGATTACTATTATAGTAATCATGAAAAAAATAGATATCCATTGTCACACCACAAACAGAAAAGTTCCGGGAACAATTCCTAAATCTGCAACAATAGAACAGATTACTAAGGAAATGGAAAGTAATGAAGTTGTATTAACTAATTTACTTGCAACTTACTTCCCACATAAAAGTTCTGGTGTATCTAATTATCGTCTTCATAATTGGATTAAGGACAATCCCAAATTTTGTATGTTTGGTAGTTTAGATTTTGAACATTATTTTTATCAGGGAATTAATGAATTGGAAGAATTAACAGAAAATAAACTTATTAAAGGAATAAAAATTTATACTTGTTATCAAGAGATTGATCTGGCTGGTAAGGAATTTAATCAAGTTGTTCAGTTAGCGGGAAAGTATTCTTTACCAATGATGTTTCATGTTGGATATTCTTATGCTGCTAAACGTAAATATGGTAAGATCTCTGTTGCAACTTTAGTAAAACCTAATGATCTTGATGAAATTATTGCTGAAAATAGTTCTGTTAACTTTATTTTGAGTCATATGGGTAAACCGTTTTTTGATGAACTGATTGATGTAGTCAAGAAGTACGATAATGTCTATACGGACATGAGCGGTTTAGTGGATTCAAAATATGATTCTAAATTAATTCCTGGAAGTCTTGAAGGAGTAAGAAAATTTTTGGGAGAATGTGGTCCTTCTCGTTTATTGTTTGGAACAGATTTTCCTGTTCAGACATATGAAGATTCTATTAATTTTATTGAGAAAGGAATGGAAGGATATTCTGTTTCTGATAAATCTAAGGTGTATTATGAGAACGCTACTAAGTTGTTAAAATTTAATTTGGAGGAATAAAAAATGAGACCAGAAAATGAAGATTTGGAAAATAAAACTACAAAATTACTGAAATATTTTGTGAAAGATGAAGGTAAGGGTTTTGCTGATGAGGTTACTTTAGATGTTAAAAAACTGTACTCTTCTAAAACAAAAAAGATACATGTAGAGATGGTTGGACAACTTAAATTAAATGATGAAAATCTAGGGGAGAAGATTGCGGTCATCGAAAATGTGGGTGGGGATGGTCAAGGGAAGATTGAATATGAAAAGATCAAGAAAGATCTAAAGTTCCATTGGTCATTGTGGGATACAATTGATAGTAGTGGTTATCGTGGCGTTTCTAACATAGATTATGAAACGCTTAATGACGAATTTGATAGAATAACTTTAGAGTTAAAAGAGAAGTATGGGGTTTTAGGTTTTTCTTATGATGGTTCTGAAATATGGATCGAGTTTCCTGAATGTAAGTTCTCAAGTTGGTTTGATTCTGTTAAAAACTACGAATCATATTATGAGGGAGGATATTCTGATCCTATGTTAGGGAATATGCACATGACAACAGATCGTATAATTCAATCTAGAGAATTTCTTATTGAAAAAGCAGCTGATTACATTCATTATAAAATTAATCGGGAGGTAAATGAAAATGAATGAAGATTTGAAAGTTGATGAAATTGGGGATTATTTGAAACATAAAGATATCGCTTTATGTGTTACGGGTGGCATAGCGGCTATCGAGACTCCAAAGATTGCTCGACATCTAAGAAGGTATGGAGCAAACGTTAAAGCATACATGTCTCAAGCGGCTGGAAAATTCATTGGTGAGACAGCTTTGGAATGGGCCACTCAACAAGAAGTTGCTACTAAAATGTCTGGTCTAGCTGAACATATTTGTCAAGAAGATTTAGTGTTAGTAGCTCCTTGCACCATGAACACATTAAACAAGATTATGTCAGGTGCTGCAGATAACATGGTTACTACTTTAGTGGCTTCTGCTTTAGGAATGGGTAAACCAGTATATTTGGCACCAACAGCTCATGAATCATTGTACCAAAATCCGTTCTTTCAAGAAAATCTGGAAAAGATTGCTCAACATGGAGAGGAGTATAATATTCACTTGATCGAACCTCGTTTTAGTGAGGGTAAAGCCAAGATCCCCAAGATTGATACTCTTGTTTCTACAATCATCGAGGCTTACAAATAAAAATGGAACGGATTGATTTGTCTTGTGGTTCATTAGGGGAAGTACCTTTACTAGAGGAAGTTATCCAAGAAGCTTTGAAAAGTGTGGATGTTTCTAGTTTAGGTTACTATAGTGATCCACAAGGATTGTTAGAGTTAAGAGAACAAGTTGCTGAGTTGTATGATACTACAGCAGATAATGTGTTAATCACTTCATCTGGCCAGCAAGCTGTACATTTAGCGTTTGATTATGTTGATAAGGATAATGTGCTAATACAACAACCATCATATTTCGGTGCAATTCGTTTGTTGAAAGATACTCATACAAAAATTCTTGGTGATCAAGTAACTCCAGAAGATGTTGTATATCTTACTTCTAATTTTCATAGCGTTACTAGTAAATCAATAAGTGAGCAGGAAAAGGATTTTTTAGCTGAGTCCGGAGCTACAGTAATTGAAGATAACCCTTACGATTTTTTACATTATGATCAAAAACCTACCCCTATATTAGAAAGAAATTTTGATAATACAATTCATGTGGGTAGTTTTTCTAAAATACTTGCTCCAGGATTAAGGGTAGGATATGTAATTGCTGAAAGAGAAGTTATTGAAAAGTTGAGAAAAATAAAAATTAATCATGATTTGTTTACTCCAACATTGAATCAACAAGTTTGTTCTTATGCATTGAAACAGGATTATCTTGATGAGTTAAGAGAACAGTTTAAACAGAAACGAGATTCTGCTCATCAAATATTAACGAAATATTTTTCTGGTACTGATATCACTTGGGAAAAACCAGAAGGGGGATTATTTTTTCTTTTACAAGGCAATGAGGTGTCAATGGAAAAAGTAGTGGGTATAGCTAAAGATAAATATTCTCTTGTTTTGGGTAAAGATAAATTTTCTTACTTGGATGGTAAAAGTAGAAATGCTGTTCGGATCAATTTTGTTTCTACTCCTTCTTCAGTATTTGCAGAAGCTGTTGATAGATTGTATAATACTTATCAGGAGGTAAAAAATGAACTATGAACTATTAACAAAAACTCCTTCCGGTTGGTTAGAGCAGTTGGATCTTGACCAGTATGCGATCCGGCAAGCACAGTCTTGTGATTATCTGGAAAAAACGTTTAGCAGTATTAATCCTCAATCATTGGAGTTAGAGAACCTATTTTCTAATTTGCTTAATGTGCATCGACGACAGTACGACGATTTATCTTCAGTTGTTGATGTTCCTGCCGTTGATGGTCGTAAATCTTTTTACTTCGATCAGATGTATGGTCATTTTGGACTTTCTACAGATGATTTGAGTAATACTAATGGAGATGACCTTTTAACAATACTTTCAATTCAAGCAGTTTCTTATTTACGTGGAGAGGACAGATATGTGTTATTGAAAGATGAAAATATTCCTTATAGTGATGTATGGAACAAATTCTATCAAGATGCCGGGAGTAATGCAAAATTAGTTTTTGAGTTTCTTGATTCAAGTTTTTACAACTGTGATAATAAAATTAGAGAAGTAGTGAAGGTAGAAGATGAATTGATACATAAAATATGGAGGCATAAAAAATGAGTTTAGAAGTAATTATAACTAGTGGTGGAACAATCTCTAAGATTGATGATGTGCGTAATATTGGTAATTTTAGTAGTGGTACTACTGGATCTTTGATTGCAGAAGAGTCTCTTAGAAAAGGAGCGGAGGTACATTACGTACATGCAAAAACTGCTAAAAAGCCGTTTAGAAAAAAAATAAATTACGATCAACCTTTTTTAGGTTTTGTTAAAGATATTTGTGGAAGCGTCAAATCATATTTATCATTAAAAAAATATTCTTCTCAGTTACATGAACATCAATTTGAAACGTTTGACGAGTATCAAGATTTGGTTAAAGAAAGAGTCTCTGCAAGAACTAGTGACGCTATCGTGTTAGCAGCAGCTGTATCTGATTATGGTTGTCAACAAACTGAAGGGAAAATAAGTTCTGATAAAGATACACTAAATGTTTCTTTAGAGAAATTACCTAAAATAATTTCTAAAGTTAAACAGTGGGATCCAAAAATTTATCAGGTTGGTTTTAAGTTATTGTCTGATGCTAGCGTAGATGAATTGGTTGATACTGCTTATCAACATGGAATAAAAAGTCATTCTAACTTAACTTTGGCTAATACTGTCATAAATGGAAATTTTAAAGATCGGATAAATATTCTTATCACTCCTGAAAAAGGACTTTCTCCTGTTAAATTACAGGATGTGCATAAGAAGTTGGTTGAGACTGTACAAAGAAGAGTATCTAAACAACATTACAGAACAAGATTAGATATTGTTGATCAGCTTGAAGGTGTGGAAGAGTTCAAAGATAAGGTTGAAGAGCTTAACAAGTTAAATCTTTTTGAACCTTACTTTGAAGGTTCTCAAGCTGAGTTTGGTTTTGTGGCTCAAAGATTACCTGAAGGGTTTTTGATAACTTCCCGTGGTAGTAATAAGTCAAACATTTCATTGGATGATGTTGTTTACGTTTCTAATGTAGATCTTGAAAAGAGGGAGATTATGGTGAAATCTACGGGCAAGAAAGCTTCTTTGAACGCTAATGTTGCTGCGAGAATATTTCAAGAACGTCCTGATGCTAACTTAATTGTACACTCGCACATCTTTCCAGGTGTAGAAGAAACTAAATTTGATTATAGTCCAAGTACAAAAGAAGATGAAGAAGAAGTTGTAAACTCTTTAGTTGGAAAAAATATATTGGGATTGAAAAATCACGGAGTAATTGTTTTAGGTCAGGACCTTGATGATGTTGTTTCGCAGTTAGATACTGCACCAGCATATAATCAATTTCCTGAACAATATGATCTCATTTATAACCGGTTTCAAAAATCTACTGACTTTTTTGATTTGGTTGTTAAAAAAGTGGCTAAAGAAGCAGAACTCTTAGATTTAGCTGCTGGTACGGGCGATGTTACCCAAGGCTTATTAGAAAGGGGTTATGAAAATATTGTTTTGGCAGATAAAAGTAAAGAAATGCTTAAGGTAGCGAAACGAAAGCTCGGAAAAAAGTTAAAATATATTATCTCTGATTTTGAAGAGTTGAAAACAAAACCTAAAGATGCTATCGTGATTAGACAAGCGATAAATTATTTAATGGATTATGATGGTTTAGTGAATGGGTTAAAACAGATTCGTGGTAATCTTAACGAAGGTGGGGAATTGATTTTCAATGCTCCTAATTATTCTGGAAATGGTGGTGAGAGAATTCATGAGTATGGATCTGGCGGATATAATGTTAAGGTTCGGGAAATGAACGCTGTTAATGGTAATGTGTTAACACATACGCAGAACTGTGTGCTTACTAAACAAGATGGTTCGGAAGTGAAAAAGTTGTACGATCTGAACAGATTTGGTTTATTTTCCAAGGAGGAGTTTAACGATGCTTTAACTGAAGCAGGATTTTCTAGTATGGAATTTTACGGTAAAGGTTTGCAGGAGTTTACAGAAGAGTCAAAGACCATCTATTGTGTAGCTGTAAAATAGGAGTTTTTAATATTAGAAATCGTGGGGCCAGGGTTAAAGTTCTCATAATCCCACTTTTATCTTTTATTAAATTGATATTTACCTTGAAACAATTTCCATTCAGATTCTTTAAGAACCATACCCTCTATTCCTTCAGGTACTTGGTTATTTATTATAGGATCTCTTCCAGCTTTAATATCATCTCGTAATATTCCAACAATTTTTTGAGGTAATTCTTGTTCGTTACTCTCTAAAGTTAAAATTTCTCTATCGTACAATATGAGTTGAGCACATTGTGCATATCCTTGTGTAAATATATTAATTTGATATCCTTCATCTTTTTGCTTCATTGCTTCGTATAATTCTGAAATCAATTGAAATTCCTCATTTTCTAATGGATGAGGTCCTGTTGCGCAAAACATATCTGTTTGTTTTTCACTTAAGTCAGATTTATTGTCAACTTGATTAACTAATTGATAATCTAGTGTATCTTGGGCATACTTTCTTAAAGTATGCAATACTTGTGGTAATGTTTGAGCACTTTCTATTCCATAACCTAAGATCTCATATCCTTCTGTTTTATCTTCTTTTGGAAAATTCCATATGTATATTTTGTTTGCCATTTTATCTTTATATTAAAAGTCCTATTAATTTAGAGGATTTTGCTAATTCTAATAATTTTTGTTCACCTTCATTGATGTTAGAATAATCTTTGGCTATTTGTTCTGTTATTGTTTCTTTCTGTTCTGTAGTCAATCCTTTATTTTCTCTAATTCCTATCATTATATCAACAAATGCCTGATAAAATGGGCGCAGTTCATGCTCCCAACAATTTGGGTTTAGTTCAAGTTCTCTTGGTGCATAATGATTGTCTTGAACTAGGTCACAATATTTAACTATAAATTGTTCCAAATCTAAACATTCTGGAGTGGGACTACCATACGTTTCTGGTCTTTCAATTCTTTTTTGTTCAAAGATCTTCCTAGTTGCTTCATGATTATCAATTCCTTTAGCTATTCCTAATTCATGAAGATAACCAGAAAATTGAACCCAATAAGGATTAATGCCTATTTTTGGTGATTTTTTTGAAATTTTCTTAGCGATTTTTCCTGCCATCTCTCCCACTCTGATGGAATGTTCAAATCTGTCTCTAAGTTTTGTGTTGCCTATGTAATTTAATAATAAATCTTCCACTTTGCCAAACTCTGTCACATCTAATATACTTTTCCTCCAATTCTTTGGATCTAGTGATTTTTCACCATCATTCATTTTTGGATAATCAAATAATATTGATCTCCATTTTCCAATATGGGCAATTTTGGTATTTAAATAAGGTCGAAAATTATGCAAAAAGTCGAACTTCATTTCCCTAAGAACTTCTTCTGGAGTGTAGAGCTTCCCCTTACTTTTATCTTCATCTTTATGTTCTGTGTACTGACTAGCTATTCCTTTTTGACTAAATCTTGATATTGTAAACAATCTCTCATCAGCATTTAATAATTGTTTAAGTGTTTTCTTTTTCATTTTTCATATCCTCTGAATCTCTTCTAAAATCAAATCAGCAGCATCAACCATACTATGTATCCAATGAACTTTACCTTCATATTGTGGATCTTGCATCATCTCTTCAATCTTAGGTGCTTGATATCTTGCATTCTTACCTTCTTTAATCTCTGGGTGAGTTACAATAATTCCTGTTCCACCAGCTTGAATTGCAGCTTTGGCATCACTTGTACTATCTCCAATAATATATTTTTCAAGTTGATTATAATCTGCTCCAATCTCTTCACATGCTTTCCTCATCATACCATCATTAGGTTTGATTAGCTGGAGACGAAGGTCATCATCTTCAAGGATATAATTCCAGTTAATGTTTTTAACTCCTTTATCTTTCCAACGTTGAGCACCTTTTTTATCAGAATAAGGGGAATATTGCCAGGAATCTATTTTTATTCCTTCTTCCTTAAATAATTCGTCCATATATTCATTAATTTCAATAACTCTTTGTTCATCAAATTTTCCTTTAGCTATCCCAACTTGATTAGTTACAACAGCTAATGCCACTTCGGGATGTGCAGACAGTTTTTTTAATCCTTCATAAACCCCGTCAATAATCTTTAATAATTCTTTCCAATTAGGTTCAACACCAAAGTAAGTAAGTTTGTCTAAGTTAAGTGTATCATCACGATCTAATCCAACTAAATATTTAATTGCCATTTTTGATTATCTCTCCTAAGTGTTGCATGAATTCTTTAGCTCTTGATTCCGGTCTGCTAAGATAAATCTTAGATCCTTCATCAGAAACTGTCATCATGCCGTTATTATTCATTTTTATTTTAGCTTCATAAAAGTCAACAAAGTTGTGACCTAAAGCAGCAGATACTGTCAACGGATCATGCATTAATGTCCAGTATTGATTACCATTAGCATTATTGAATTCATCAACATTTTGTGCAATTGCTGGTAACTTTTCTTTACAGAACTTGTACAATGGATGTTCGTTATTAATTTCGTAATCCATGTTAAAAGTAGTATCTAACATTACTAAGTATGTTTTCATCCCCAACTCTAAAATTTGTTTAGCTGCCGGGATATCTATTCTTATGTTATGTTCTGCTTTTTCTCTGTTAAGATCTAAAGAGCCACCCATTTGGTACAAAATAATTTTATCACACAATTCTGGATGTACTCTTTGAAACTTTGCCAGATTTGAAAGTCCTTGAACTCCTAGATAAACTGTTTGGTCAGCTGCATCAACAACTTTACGAATCTCTTCAACTACATTCCCGGACACATTGTAATCTTTACCAACAATCAAATCTGCACAAAAAAGGTGTGTTTTGCCAGGAAGTTCTGCACCGGCAACCACATTTATATTTGCATTACCAGACTGTTCAAGAAACCATTTAGTTAATTTGGCTCTTTTACCATCTACTTCATCTCCAGTAACTATTAAATCCGGAGTGATTCCGGAGTTTAATAAATACTGTAATGCAAATAGATCATCTGGATCATACCATGGATCTGTGTCCAAAATATAACTTACTTTTTTTGTCATGTTATTTTTTATTCTTGATATTCATGTCTAAACCTTGACTGTAACCTTGGTAAGTCAATACGCATTAACTCAAACAATTCATCTCTGTATTGCTTAAATCTTGGTAAAGCATTATCCATGCCATTACATATGCCTTCTTTTATATTAAGGGGTAAAACTTCGTCTGGTGCTCCCCTGACTGCTGATTTAATTCTTTCAGCTCTATCTTCAACTGCAATAACTCCGTCTTTTGGATCCATGCTCATATCAGCAAGAGTAAGGATTTTTCCTTCATATCCTTTTGGCAACAATAAATCATGATCTGTATCCTCTGGAAACTGTTCCCATCCCTGGCCGTGCATAGCAAGTTCTGCATTTGTGATTGGAAATCCTTCTTTGATTAATAATTTAACGGTCTCTAATTCATGTTTTTCTGCTCTTACAGTATACCCAATATCATGTACATATCCTATTGATCCAACTACTATTGGGTCAATTTCCAAACCACTTCTTTCTTCTGCTAATTTGGCTATCAGATAAGCACAATTACCTACATCGATTGAATGTTCAAATTTGGCTTTCATTTTTTCATTGCCAAAGTATTTCAACAATATATCTTCAGCAACACCAAACTTTTTTGTATCTAATATCTCTTCTCTCCAGTTTTTAGAATCTGTAAAATATTCTGGACCTGGTATTTTACCTTCTTCTTGGGCAGAGAACGCTCTTGTACGAAAATTCATAAAATTGCCAATGTATCTTACATTATCATCTGGATCAAGATGTTTCATCCATATGCCTATATCTTCACCTAATTCTTCTGCTCTGCTAAGAAAAGGCCTACCTCTATCTTCAATATCTCCATCTTCACATATTAACCAATCTTCATAAGTGTGGGTCTTAAATTGATATGATTTATCTCCTAAGAATTTTTCCAAAAGATCTCTATTTGTAACTTTATTTGCCATTGTTAGTATCCTCCGAACCATCTAAGTTCATCCAGAAGTAGCAACAGCACTAAATTAATATTTAATCCATATTATTAATAGTATTAATATTAAAATGGGAAAAATTTAAAAAGAATCAAACTATCAATGTATCATGCGTAGGAAAATTATCAAACAAGGTGTTGGTGGAAATACTATTTTTCTTCCCATAAAATGGGTCAGAGAAAACAACTTGAAAGCAGGTGATGACATTGAAGTTTATGAGAATGAAAAAGATTTAATTATTTCTGGTAAAGGTAAATCAACGAAAACTAAGGAGATTAAGTTTACGGATAAAGTAAATAAAGCGCATTTACGTAGTATAATTGCTTCTACTTACAAGGCTGGTTACACCGAAATTAATCTTTTGTTTAAACAATCACCTCCGGTACAGGATTTGAACAATATTGTCAATACTTTTACTGGTTTAGAAATTATTTCTAGTAATAATCATACTGTAATTATACATTCATTTCTTAGTGAAGGAAAAGAATTGATTGATAGTTTAATAGTTAAGATGTTTCAGAATATTAATCAATTAGCTAAACAAATTGATAAAGAGTGGGCAGATATAAATTTAAAAGAAATTAATTCCATTGTTAAAGTGACTGTTTTGAAATTAAGGGATCATTGTTTACGCTCAATTCACTCTACAAAATATGGTGGTGATTATTCATATGATTATTATGATCTTGTTACAATGATAGAAAAGTTAGGAGGAGAATTATTGTATCTTTCCAGATACATTTCTAATAATAATCCCACTAATAAAGGGTTGATTAAAGATATTTTAAATCTATTGAATTTGTTATATAATGCTTACTTAAAAAAAAATTATGATTATTCAACTCGATTATGGAATGAGATAAGAAAAATAAATCCACTTTTTAATGAAACTAATTTACCTTCTTTTTTTAAGAAACATGATTCTGGACTTTTAACACATTATTATCATCTTTTACAGTTAATTAAACAGACTGCTTCTAGATTATTGAGTTTAAGCTCTTAAACTTTCTACAAATCCTAAATTATCTTTTTCTGTTTTTGGACGAACTTCACGCAAAGAAGAACCAATAACTTCTTTGACAACTTTGTAATAGCTAGCATGTTTCATACCTTCTTTTAATTCTTTCAGTTCTTTTTCATGCGACCCTTTAACACCTTTAATATCTAAATATTGTTTGAGATATACATCATAATTTTCTTTATGAACTCCGTATTGAACTAATAATAATGATAAATCTAATGCTGGGTGACCTTTACCTATTAATTCTAAATCGATTAAGTAAGGGCCAAAAAGATTGTCTGGCTTAGCATCATTATGAACTACAAATTTGTAATCTGTTTCTTGAAGATAAGCGATTGCATCTTCTAATTTTTGTTTACTTTTTAAATTTAAGATATTATTTATTTTTCCTCGCTGATATCTTTCTATTTCTTCTTCAGCTGACCTGAAAGTTACTTCTTCAATTTCTATATTTTCTTCTTTAAAGATTCTCTCTGCTTCTCGATGAAACATTGCAAAAGAAGCAATCCAGTAATCTAATGATCTTGGTTGAACATCCTCAGCTTCTTTTTGTATTGTCATATACATTCCGTTACATTCAATCGGTTGAGGTGCTTGTCCCGGTATTATGAATTCAAAATGAGGAGAAAGATAATAGTTAGCAATTGCTTCAAGTTGAGCTCTTGTTTCATTATTTGAAATTTTTAGTAAACATTTATCTCCTTCTTTATTTTGAATGTGAAAATTCTGATGTTCACTGACAACTTTATTTTTTTCTGTTCTTTGAATAAAATCCCACAGTTCTTCATTACCTCTGATAGCTTCTTCGGGGATTCCTGCTGATATTAATGAATCGACGAAAGAGTGATTTTTGTTATCATTTTCTTCTTTTCTTCTTTTTAGTCCATTCATACTAATGTCATAATATGCATCAAGTAAACTAACTCTATGCATCAATACTGGGCTTATTGGGTATTCCTTATTTTTATCAATTATTTGAATAATCTCTTCTTGTTCATTTAAAAAATCTAATAGCACTAAATTTTCTTTCTCTAATTTTTTTTTCTCTTCTTCATTTTTAACCAAGGGATATAATCTGTTAATTGATTTGATGTGGTCCTTAATTTCAGTTTTGAGTACAGTCATATCTTCTATATAATGACTTTCAATAAACCTTTTTCTAGCTGCGTATTGAAGCATAACTTCATTTTGATATTGTGATTTTAATAATTCTGATTTTCCTCCCCTTTTATTCTCTTCTAATATCAGTTTATTTTTATTATACAATAATCTTGATATACTAAATACTCCTAAAGCAGCTGTAGCAATCTTTAAAGGTAAAGACTGGAACACTAATACACTCCACATTAAAGGTACGAGTGCGTACAATCCTATCTCTCCATATATTTTTCCTTTAACTGCACTCAACCAATTTTTTGCATCATCTTCAAGTTTTTCTACTGGTATAAACTCCATCTGTGCCCAAGATTTAAGGTTTTCAAGTTCTTGGTATAAGGATCTATGAGATTTATTATAATTTATTACAATGCTTTCTAATGCACTGTTATTTATACTCTCTTTTTTTATTCTTTCAATTAGATCTGCTGAGGAGATTCTCTGACCTCTTACTTTATCGATTTTCTGAATTGCACTTTCTAGATTCATTTTACCTATATAATATATCATATTTATAAATATTTCTTATAATTCTTACTTATTAGTAACAACTCTTTTGTTTCATTACTTTTAAAAGTAAATTTATTCTCAAAAGTGATTCATGGAGGTATCTCGAAGAATGTTTTTAAAAACACTAATATGTGGTACAGCGGGTTTAGCTGCTGTAGGTAGTTCTTACTTCTATTTAAACAATGAAAAAATGAACAGAGCACCAGAGAGAGAAGGTAAAATATTATTAGATGCGCATGCACATCCTGCTGATGGTAAAGATGTTATAAAAACGTTAGAGATGCTTTGTTCTCCAGGAATTGTGGGATTAACAGCAGTTAATAATCCTGGAAGTCATATTCTTACCTATGAAAAAGTTGTTAGTAAATTTCCAACCGTTACAGAAATTGATCTTGGACAATTAGCAAAAATTGAATCTCGATTTGGTACTGGTTATTTTATGAGAACACAAGAATTTATTAATGGTGTCCATGATATTTTAGCAATTGGTTTTGAAGGAGATTACATGCCTAATTATGATGATCCTCGTAAAGCAATTGAAGAAATTCATAAGAGGAACGGTGTTGCAATTCTGTGTCATCCTGGTTCTGTAAGAGTTCTTGAAGCAAAATTAGTTCGTTTTAGAGTAGCACAACATGGAGTTGAAGAAAGGTATTTAAGAGAATTGTATGAAATGGCTGATGAAGTAGAAGTTTTTAATGCTCAGAATATTAATCCTACTTTAGGTATATTAGTTCCTAACATGAAACTGGCCAACGATTATGCTGAAGGTATCATTGATTGGTACAATGAAACACATACTAACCAGAGAAAAGGTATTGTTTCTTCTGATACACATAATTCTTTAGATCAACCAAAAATTTGTGGGATTTATTTAGATAAACAAGATTTATGCATGGAAAAAATTAAAGAAGATATTAAAACTGGAAATTTTGATAATGATTTTAGAAAATATGTTAGTAGATTGAGTTTTATTAAAGGAATGTTTTTGAAATGAAATTATTTAATTATCGAGCACAAGGAAAAAAGATTAACAGTTGGTTTATAGTAGATGAACAACAATTAAATGCTCAAAATGATAGTGAAATTCTTCAAAATTTATCTCAACGTTTAATAA
>Ga0233431_1002378_pt1 | contig 26544 bp, 19 predicted proteins | sample SI_118_April2016_FD_179867 | JGI IMG/M metagenome (GOLD analysis project Ga0233431, IMG submission 179867) | Seawater microbial communities from Saanich Inlet, British Columbia, Canada - SI_118_April2016_200_MG | ecosystem: Environmental > Aquatic > Marine > Inlet | place: Canada: British...
GAGATTGTCAGGCAAACGAATTTTGCCAGTCAATATCATCGCAAAGGGACCGTTTCCTGCCAAGTATCCGTTCCACTTGCCCAAACTCACCGTGTCAATCGGCAAATCGTTCACTATCGCAGATCTGCAAAATGATGAATTCAGTGAGGTCACGCGCGCTGCTCAATACCAGCAAATGAGCGAACAGTTGATGTTTCGAGTTGATAACGCGTAAGGAATCGAGGAGGATAAGGATTGCTACATAAACGACGAAGCGGGCTCAGAGATCACTTTCTGAGGAAGCTCAATGGTAGGTGTCATTAGAGAATGGAACAGCGAATAAAGATGGAAGACGCTTTCACAGAAAGCGACGTCAAGATGTACAGTCGCGGAGATGTTATCTCCGGCACTGTCGTTCAAGTCAATGAGACGGAGATCCTCGTCGACATCGGCTACAAATCGGAAGGTATCCTTCCGGTAGCCGAACTTTCCCCCTTCCGCACAGACGGCAAGGTTGAAGAGGGCGAAGAGATAGAGGTTCTCGTTACGTACATTGATGAAGAAAAGGGGACCGTATACGCGTCTGAGAAGCAAGCTGAATACGAGAAGCGGATCGATACCCTGGAAGAGGCATACCGCAACGGAGAAGTGATCGAGGGTGAAATCACCGGCGAAGTGAAAAGCGCTGGCTATCACGTCAACCTCGACGGCATCCGAGCGTTCCTCCCAGGTTCCCATCTTGGAGATGATCTCCCGAGTTCGATTGACGAGCTTCGCGGACAGCGGATCCAGTTCAAGATCCTTGAGCTGTCCCGACGCGACAAGAACTTGGTCGTCTCGCACAAGGTCTTCGTTAAAGAGCAAGAGAAAGAGAAGCGGATGGCCCTCTTCCAGTCTCTTGAGAAAGATCAAGAGATCGAGGGAACGATTCGAAGTGTTGTTGACTTCGGGTTATTCGTCGATATTGGTGGATTCGAAGGACTCGTTCACCGCTCTGAGATCGCCTGGAAAGACCTGCCTGTCCCACCGTCTGAATTTAAAGTCGGCGAGAAGGTCAATGTCAAGGTCATCGATTTTGATACCGAGAAGGGCAAGGTTTCGCTCTCGATCAAACGGCTTCGCTCGAATCCTTGGGAAGGGATTTCTGAGCGCTTCACAGCAGGGACCCAAGTTACAGGTGCAATCGTAAGCGTGACTGACTTCGGCGCGTTCGTTGAACTCGAGCAAGACGTCGAAGGTTTGGTCCACGTATCCGAACTGTCCTGGGGTCATCCTGAAAGCCCGAAAGACGTTGTCACTGAAGGGGACGTTGTTACCGTGGTTGTGCTGAGTGTCGATGAGTCTGCTCATCGAATCAGCCTGTCACTGCGGCGCACACAGAGCGATCCTTGGGAAGCAGTCGCGGGCAAGTATCCTCGCGGCGAAGTTGTTCCCGGCTCAGTCACGAAGCTCACAGATTTTGGCGCCTTCATCAAACTCGAAGACGGCATTGAAGGACTGGTTCATGTCTCCGAGATTGACTGGGGTCACGTCAATCATCCTCGCGATGTGCTGTCCGAAGGTGATGATGTTGAGGTCAAGGTTCTAAGCGCAGATCCTACTGAACGCAGAATCTCTCTCAGCATCCGCGAACTGAAGGACAACCCGTGGCAGAAATTTGTCGAGCGATTCGCAATCGATGAGGTCGTTGACGGTGTAATCACTGAAATCAAAGACTTCGGTGCCTTTATGAAGATCACAGACGAAGTCGATGGTTTGATACACGTCTCTGAGATCAGTGAAGAGCGAATTGCAACGCCAGCCGACGTTCTTACTGTTGGTGCAAAGATTCAAGCACGCATCATCGGCATTAACGAAGAGAAGCGCCAGGTGCGTCTTACCATGCGCAATCTGTTCGGCCCACCAGAGATCCCAGCAATCTCCTTCGAGGAGCGGGAACGTGAGCGACCAGCATCTTCCTCAGGCCGTGGTGGCGGAGGAAAGGGTCGTGGCGGTGGACGCGGCGGCAAAGAGCGCGGCGGACGCGGCAAAGAGCGTGTAGATCGTAGATTCCTCGACGACGCAGGCCATGAGTCTCTCAGTATGCGAGACCTGCTTGCCCAAGCGGCGATGGAAGACGACGAGTCTTAGGAATTAACTGACATCGCAAGGAGGGTACACGGATGAACAAGGGCGAATTTATCGATCGGCTGGCGGATAAGACCAGCGTAACGAAGAAGGAAGCACGTCAGCTTCTGGACTCGGTGCTCGATCTGGTTCAGGAGACCTTGCTGCAGGGTGATGAGGTCAAACTAGTCGGATTTGGGAAGTTCGCGGTTCGCGCGCGTAAAGCGAGCAGCCGAATCAATCCGCAGACCAAACTCCCGATTGAAGTTGAAGCCAAAGTCGTACCGCTTTTCCGACCTGGCAAAGAGCTAAAACGCCAGGTTGAGAAGAAGCTTAAGGTCACGCCGAAAGGCGTAGCTAAAGTTTAGTCGTTCTGTTCCATCTCTAAACAAAGAGACCGGCCTCGTAACCTGAGGCCGGTCTCTTCTTTTCCTGCCAATGACTTCAGCCAACGGCTCCCTAGCGCATGACGCGGATTCTCTCTGCAGTAATAATAGCCGCCAGTTCTTGAACTGCTGTTTCGAGATCGTCGTTGATCACCAGAAAGTCGAAACAGGGCAGCTCTAGCATTTCCTGCTTGGCAACTTCTAATCGTCGCTCAATCTTCAACTCGTCTTCGGTGTTGCGCTTGCGAAGTCGCGATTCAAGCTCTTTCGTTGATGAAGGCGTAAGGAAGACGTAGAGAACTTTGATGTGCCCCATGCCTATTTGCTGGAGCGTCTTGGCGCCCTTGACTTCAATGTTGAGAATCACATCAAGACCATCGGAGACGAACCCCTCAATCTGCGATTTTGAAGTTCCGTAGTGGTCATCCAAATAGGTTACGTGCTCAAGGAAATCCCCATCTTCAATCCGCTGCACGAACTGCTCCTGGGAGACGAAAACATAGTCCTCCCCAGCCACTTCAGTGGGACGCCGCGGCCTTGAGGTGTAGGACACCGAATATACCAGCCCAGGGAGCCTAGCCATGACGCGATCGATGACCGAATTCTTGCCTGCTCCTGAAGGGCCAGTGACAACGAAAGCCAAGCCCCTTCCAATTCCCCTGCGGCTGTCAGATGGGCTATTCGACATTCTGTAGTTGCTCCTTGAATTGCTCAACGGCGAGTTTCATGTCGACAACGATCGAGCTGGTCGATGTGTCTCGAGCCTTCGACCCTAGAGTGTTGACCTCTCGCAGCATTTCCTGACTAAGGAAATCAAGTTCCTTACCGATAGGCTTGCCCGAATCCAGAACCTGAGTTGCGCGCGCAAGATGCGTCTCCAATCTGACCATTTCTTCCTGAACATCGAATCGATCTGTCAGGAGTGCGATTTCTGACTCCATTCTCGACGGGTCCACCTTGAGCTGAAGCGTCTCGATCTTCTCATTCAGGCGGGCCCGAATCTCCTCGAGAACCACGGGGAGCCGTTCCTTCACTAGATCCAGTGACTGGCGAACGCGGCCAGCGATCGCTGACAACTCAGCCTTCATCTTGCTGCCCTCGCGTGCGCGTCCGGCATCTGTTTCTTCAATGGCATCGGTGAGTGCTCGGTCGAGAATCAGCCAAAGCTCTTCATCTTCGGCATGCAAAGGCTGAAGTCCTCCTGCCCGGCTCAAATCCTCTAGCGAGGGAGACTGGGCGATGCCGAGCAACTGCTGAATCTCCTGAAGCTCGCGATAGATGTTCTGAGCTACTCCATGATCAAGCGGGTTGTCATTGCCGCCTGTTCCCATGTGATTGACACTGATCCACACGCTAATCTCGCCTCGTGAGAATGTCTCCTTAAGTCGAGCCTCAATGCGGGATAAAAGCTGCGGGTGATCGTTGAACGAGCGAATCCGTGTCGAAAGGAAGCGATGATTGAGCGTTCGAATGCTAGCTTCAACACGCCACTTCTCGCCCTCTGCTGAACCCACTCCAAATCCGGTCATGCTCTTAACCATAATTCTCCTTTGTCATCAATACAGAAGCATATCCGACGACAGAGCTTAGGTCGCCTGTCACATCGCCGGACGTTGCATATCCGAGCATACGTGTTGCTGTCCAGCTTTCATTTGCAGCCACGGACATCAAGACCTCTACAGCCGTTGGCCCACAAATCGTCAGTTGCTTCACCTGGCATAGTTGGCGGAATCCCTGGACATCTAGATCGAGGATGTGTCCCAATGCTGCGGTATCAGCACTTCGAGCCTCAGAATTGGGCTTAAAATGCGTGAAATCAGAACTAGCGATAACGAGTCCTTTGTGCACTCCGAGGGCCTTTATGAGCCCTTTCGCTGCATCCTGGATACGGACTAGCGGAGCCGGGCTGACACAGATAGGGACAATCGGCATTGTGGTTCCCCAAAGGTGCTGGATGAAGGGAAGCTGCACCTCAATCGAGTGTTCGCGTTCAAACGAAGCCGCTTCATAGGCAAACCCCTCTTCAAAGAGACGAGCCATCATGTCTGGGTCTACGGGAGATCTACCCAACGGAGTCTCCCATTCCAAATGAGGAGACAGCGCAAACCAAGGGCCAACCCGCGTGTGACTTGCGCCCAAGATGACGACGACATCAGGGCGCCCCGCTTGAGCCACCTCAAGAAATCCCTTGGCGGCGATACCTCCTGAGTAGATGTAGCCTGCGTGAGGCGCGATTATTCCCCTTGACGATGGCATTGGGAGTGCCTGAGAATCTTCGGTGACCCCCAGCAGCTCACACAGAACGTCGCGTAGCTGCTCAGGTTCGTTCGGATAAAACCTGCCAGAGACAATGGGGATGCGGATATTGTCGTTCATGAATGCATTGTAGCGATCCGGGGATCGACGCATCAAGCATGATCGGCCAAAAACTGACGTTGACGCTCCGATGCCGGTTGCGTAACATTCCACAGAACATTGGGAGATCGTCTAATGGTAGGACAGCGGGTTCTGGTCCCGTCAGTGAGGGTTCGAATCCTTCTCTCCCAAAAGTAAGGAACCGCCCTCATTCGAGGGTGTTTTCTTCTTTCAGACCAAGGAGTCGAACCCTCAATCCAAGGACAAGAGATTGCGTGAGCAATCTCACAAGCCGGTGGAGAGTCGATAAATCGCTCCACCGGCCATCCTCTCTCCCAACCAGAGAAACGCACCTTCTTCGGAGGGTGCGTTTCTTTGTGTCGAGAAGTATGAGAACCCTCAAACGTAGGATAGAGTTTGCCTTGGCAAACTCCAAGAAACGGGAAAGCCGCCGAATCGTGAAACGAGTTTGCATAGCAAACTCGCAAGCTGCTCGAAAGAGCAGCCGCCATCTCTTGACACTCTCCCAACCAGAGCAAGCCTCCTCTTCTGAGGAGGCCTTTTCCTTGTCGCGAGAAGTATGAGAACCCTCAAATCGACGAAGGAGTTCGTGAAACGAACTCCCGAACAACTGAAGAACCGTGCCAAGCAGGAGTCTGCGTGAGGGGACTCCCATGCAACAGGGGGTAGTATCCCTGTTGCCGTTGCCACATCCTTACTCTCCCAACCAGCATAAAACCGCCCTCTTCTGGGGCGGCTTTCGTTTACGTTGATGGAGAGAAGAGCTGAACTAGTCTGCTGTCTCTGCTTGAAGGCAAGGAATGAGGAGCTGGTCGGCGTACTCAATCGTGATACTCGGGCCAAGGCCAACGCGTTCGCAGTCGACAATGCCTGTGGCAATGACACAGATACCGAGCAAATCCTCGAATGAGTCGATGCCGATGGCTGGTAGCAGATCGACAGGGATTCTTACGTAGAAAGCATACTCGCCCTCTGTGGAATACAACTTAATGCTGCGAGAGCTTTCCACTACTTCGCCAATTGTGAATTCGACGGTCACCATCTCAGTGATACAGGTACCAAGGTCCTCTTCGAGTTCTCGGATCGTCAGGCAGCCCGCGATGGTGCCCCACATCCCTCGGCGCTGCAGAAGGGCCTCTTCTAATGCCGCCTCGAAGTAGCTGTAGTAGCGGGCATTGGGAGGAATAAACAGCAACTTGGCTAACCCGGCGCGAACGAGTTCAGCATTGACGAGAACCCAGCCATCGTCTGTCTCTACGTAAATGTGGGCAAGAAGACGATTGTAGACATCACGTTCTTCTTCATCAATCTCAAGAAGAAGGGGTTTGTGGGCTACCCAGGCATAGAGAGCCCACTTCGCGTCGTCAGCGTAGGGTTCGCCCAGCTCTGGTGTATCGATGCCGAGCAAGCGGACGGTTTCTCCCCCACGCAGCTCAATTGTGTCGCCATCGATAATGCGTGTGCACGCAACTTCGAGGGTGGCACGGCTTGAGTCAGGCGTTTGTGCCGATGCAATGCTTGACAGAGCGAGGAATAGGGTCAATGCGATCGTGGCAATGCGCATTACTGGTAATGGACGCGCTTCTGAGTGACAAGCATCTGGAAGATCGTGAAGGCGAAGATGATGCCAAACAGAATGACGGATGCAGCAGCAGCCCGTCCCATCCTGTAGGTACCACGGAGGCCTTGCTCAACGATGTAGTAGACGATCGTTCGTGCGCTGCCCAATGGCCCGCCGCCACCGCCAAAGAGAATGTCGACTTCGGTAAAGATCTTGAACGATCCGATAAGCGACATGACGAATACAAAGAATATTTGTGGCGATAATAACGGTAGCGTCACCTTGCGCCACGTTTGGAAGGCCGACGCGCCATCTATCCTGGCAGCGTCATAGTACATTTTGTCGATTCCTTGAAGTCCAGCTAACAGGATGATGGCTTGATATCCAACGAACTTCCATACGCTGTAGGCAATGAGCATGGGAACGGCAACAGAAGGTTCCCTGAACCAGTTCACAGGACTGATATTAATGAAGGGAATCGCGTCGAGCACCTTAATGAAGTAGTTGATGAGACCAAAATCAGTGTTGAACATCCATCGCCATACCATGACCAAGGCTACAACTGGGCTGATGTAGGGCAAGAAATAGGCAACACGGTAGAACGATAGGAATCGCAAAGCCTTGTCGAGAATGCTGGCGATGGCTAGCCCCAGAATCAGGGTCAGGGGAACGGATATGCCAACGTAATAGAATGTCGTGACGAGTGACTTCAAGAACATCTTGTTCCCAAATAGATAGGTGTAATGCTGGAATCCGTGCCAAGCGCCTGGCGGATTTAGGGAACTCCACTTGTACAAGCTAAGTCGAAATGCACTAAAGAAGGGATAGAACACAAAGGCGGACAGGATGATGATTGATGGCAGCAAGTAGAGATAAGCAGTCCCTGTTTCTTTCCAGAACAAGACGTCTTTCCATTGGTAAGGAATCTTGATGCGACTCAATCTTGATGTCCGTTTGTCTTCCATGTTGTCCTCTCTACTGAAGCCAGTTGAAGAATGCCGAGGGGGCATTGTGATGCCCCCTCAGCTAGGTTAGCTATTCCAGATCAGCCAATTCTCCGGCTGCGTAGTCAAGCGCATCCTTCGGCGTTTCAACGCCAGCTAGGATTTCCTCAAATGCAGTGGCAATGATGCCGCGCATGTCGCCGTAGGCGGGATGAAGAATCTGCGAGAAACCATCGAGCATCTGAGCAGACATGGCCTGCTGATAGTCGTGGGTCGCGACATAATCAATCCATTCCTGGGTTTCATAGGCGGACTTCACGACCGGCTGATAGCCGCTCTTCATTGCCCAGAACACTTGATTGTCTGCACGAATCAAGAACTTGACGAAGTCAATGGCGGCGTCCTTCTGTTCCTTGGTGATGTCGCCGGTATCGAAGATGGCCAGGTTGGTTCCCTGAATCATCGATCCCTGGGAGACTGCACCGGCGGGAACACGCGCGACCTTCATGACAACGCCTTCGCCTTCAGCAGCTTTATTGTTGTAGTAGTAGCCAGCCGATGTATCAACGAACATGGCGAGCTTGAGTGGGAAATGGTTACTCATGTACTCGTTGGTGATGAAGGAGTAAGGAGCAATAGCTTCCACGAATTCGCCTGCCAATAGGCCTGCGGCGTTGTTGATGGTGACTTCAGACCAGTCTTCGCTGACGATGGATCCACCAGCGTTCTCGAGGAAGTTCAAGAACAGTTCTGGGTTGACTGGGCGGAATCCAGTTCCGTAGAAGTCTGGGAAGCCGTCGCCGTCTTCGTCTGCCGTTGTCAGTGCTTCAGACATAGCAAGGTACTCTTCCCACGTTGCTGGTGGCACGGGGACGAGGTCTTCGCGGTAGTAGAGAACCATGATCGACTTGTTGAAAGGAACCGTCGTCATAATGCCATTGTAGGTATTGCTGGAGACGAGTCCGTCAATGATGTCATCGACTTCAGCAGTCGTCATGAAATTGCCGATGGGGTAAAGGATTTCTTGAATCGGCGTAACCCAGTTCTCATAAACTTGGGCAATTGTCGGCAAGCCACCAGCTACGACCGCAGCGCCGATCTTTGCCTCAAGGTCACCGTAGCCACCCTGATAGGTGATGGTTACGTTGATATTCGGGAATTCAGCATGGAATTCATCAACGAGAACCTGCAGGTTCTCTTGATGTCGAGAGCTATGTGCGTGCCAGAAGCTAATTTCGACGGCAAACGCCGTCATTCCAAATAGCATGACGCCAACTAGCGCCATCATGGTGATTTTTCGAAGCATTGTTTCCTCCCTGAAGATGTTAAGTCGTCGTTGTCCTGTCTCCCTGCTCCAAACGCTAACCAACCACCTCCTTAGTTGCTAACTACTTAATGCCTGTACGTGCAAAACTCTTGATGAACTGCTTCTGCGTGAAGAAATAGAGAATGAGAATCGGAAGAATGGCCAGAACCGACGCCGCCATCAGAAGTTCGTATTCTGTACCTACTTCCGAGCTGAACATCTTCAACCCGACCGGTACCGTACGCATCAATTCGGAGTTCGTCATGATAAGAACCCATAGATAGGCGTTCCACCCGCCGATGAATTTCAGAATGGCTATCGTAACAATGGCTGGCTTGGCCAAGGGGACCATGATTCGGAACAGGAAACGGAATCGGCCACAGCCATCCATTCGCGCAGAATCCCACAATTCGTCTGGCAGTGAACGGAAGAACTGCCGCAACAAGAAGATGGCAAACACCGACGCCAACCAGGGAATGATGAGCGCCCAATAGGTATCCAGCCATCCTAGCCTTGTAATCATGACGAAATTGGGGATAAGCAGCATCTGTCCAGGAATCATCAACGTCCCTAAGAGCAACGTGAACATGAAATTCTTGCCTAGGAATTTCATCTTGGCGAACGCATAGGCTGCGAAGATCGTGAAAATCACTTCGCCAATCGTTGTCATGGCAGACATGAAGAAGCTATTGAAGAAATAGCGTGAGAAGGGTGCCGTCCGCCATGCAATGGGATAGTTGGACCATTTCCACTCTGTAGGTATCCACTGAGGGGGCATTTTGAGCACGGCTGCGCTGGACTTAAGAGACGTAGTAAACATCCAGAGAAAAGGGAGTAGCATTATGGCTGCGCCAGCGAACAACAAAATATACAACAACAGTCGTGTCGAAGACTCTCGATACGAGTAGTAGCGGGACGTTCGGATTCTTGTCAACGGTCCTCCCTGCTGATTCCGTGGACGCTCAGTATACACTTGGTGCGCGCCTGGATACAAAAAGTAACTAGCATCTTTGGGTGTAACTGTTGTTTGCCTGTCATACAGATTCTCGGTATCCTGAGGACACGTACGGATTGGAGGTCCCATGGCGAATGTAACTCTGACGAATATCACCAAGAAGTTCGGCGACTTCACGGCTGTAGACAACTTGTCGATGATTATCGAAGATGGGAAGTTTACAGTTCTGGTCGGGCCTTCGGGCTGCGGGAAGACAACGACACTGCGCATGATTGCTGGGTTAGAGACAATCACTGAGGGGGAGATCCGTATTGGCGAACGTGTCGTCAATAAGATTCCACCCAAGGATCGAGACATAGCAATGGTGTTCCAGAACTATGCGCTCTACCCGCACATGGACGTCTATGACAACATGGCGTTTGGGTTAAAACTACGCAAGCAACCCAAGAAGGAAATCGAGAAGCGCGTTCAAGACGCGGCCGAGTTGCTAGGAATCGAAGAGAAGCTCAAGAGCAAACCTCGCGAGCTGTCCGGCGGACAGCGACAGCGCGTTGCTGTTGGAAGAGCGATCGTTCGAGACCCGAAGGTCTTCTTGTTCGATGAACCGTTGTCAAACCTAGATGCCAAACTCCGGGTTCAGATGCGTACCGAACTGGAAGAGCTGCATAGCCGTCTGAAGACGACCACCATCTATGTAACACATGACCAAGTCGAAGCCATGACCTTGGGAGACAGGATTGCTGTCATGAAAGACGGCGTAATCAACCAGTATGCTTCACCCCAGGAGACCTACTCCACTCCTAGCAATCTGTTTGTCGCAGGGTTCATTGGCAGTCCGGCAATGAATTTCGTTCATGCAGTCGCATCCTTTGAGAACGATCAAACGGTTCTTTCTGGATCAGGCTTCCGCATCGTCTTGCCTGTTGCTCGCTCCAGCAAGGAGATTGCAGGCGAGGTTGAACTGGGCGTGAGACCTGAAGAGCTGGATGGACCGTGCGCATCGACTGAGAACGCGCTTCGCTTGACGGTGTCGGTGAGAGAGCACTTGGGGCATACGATGCTCGTATATGGCTATATTGATGAAGTCCAAATTGTCGCCAGTTTGGATCCACATAGTCCAGTTGAGGTTGGCGACGAAATCAATTTGGCAGTGAATACTGAAACATTGCATGTCTTCGATCCCATTACAGAAGCAATGCTTACCTGATCCCGAAGGATCGGGAATGCAAGAACTCGCCTAGAACATCCTCCATGTTCTAGGCGAGTCTTGTTGTCTAGCGATTCAAGCCTCTTAGCAGCAACAGGGCTGCCGCCGCAGCTCCTAGCAAACCAACAAGAAGAAGCAACCAACTTGCTCTTGTCTCCGTGGATGCCGCAGGCGGATGGGTTGGCAGCAAGAAGGCGTCTAGCAAGTGTCCATCTGTGAGTTCAAAGCTCTCGTCAGCTGCCTTTGCAACAGAGACTGTCTCTACAGCGATACCTTCAGGCGTAGCAATCACTCGCACGTAGAAGTTATATCCCTCGACCGCGAAGACGGATTGCGGAACGTGTACGTCGGCAAGCCCTCTCGGGACTGCGCCGCCGCCGCCAACTACGAGATAGGTAATGCCGTCTGATTGGAGCCGCTCATAGTTGTGGGCGTGACCATTAATGACCAAATCAACGCCAGTCTCGACGAAAATGGGGTGGAAGATAACATCAAGGCTGTAGCCGCTTCCGTGATAGGCGTCGGACGAATAGACAGGGTAGTGGAACACGACAATCTTATGTGGCTCCGAGCCTGAGAGATGGAGGCGTGCCCAATCCTGTTGCGCAATATAGTCGGCTGCCTTGGTTACGTCTGTGTCTAATCCAACAACAACGACATCGCCCCAATGGAAGGCCCACCACCGTTCATTCTTCTTCCCGTCTCCTGGTGGGTGGACGAAATTGTCGTAGTAGGAGCGATTCCCAGACTCGTGATTTCCTAGGACGGGAAGAAATGGAGCGCGGAGCAGCATATCACCAAACGATTGAAACCAATGATTCCAGATTTGGCTGCCCGGCGTCTCAACGATATCTCCTGCATGCAGGATGAAATCGAAGGGGAAGTCATCAGCTGCAATGGCTTCGCCGATAGGCTCCAGGCGATTCTCTCCCTCCCATTGCCATTGGGAGTCAGAAAGAATTGCGAACTCAACGGAAGCCCCAACAGGAGGCTCAGTCACGAAATAGCCAAGAGGACTACTGACGTCGCCCTCTGGTGTTTCCAGAGTTACTTGATAGACATAGTCGGTATTCGAACTCAGGGACTCCAATGCTATGTGTAGGGTGTCCAGTTTGCCGTCTTCTGGAAGAGCGACGCCAAGTTGGTTGGAAAACGAACCTGTAGTTGCATAATCGTCGACTCGCTCGTACTCAATTCGAGCAGCAGATGGCTGGGAGCTGAGCCAGCTGATCGTAATTGACGACTCAGTCGGCGCACCAGAATAAGGTCCATGGACAAAGGGTGCCGCGGCGATAGCTCCGACACCGATTATCAATGCTAGCAAGATTCCAAGAACCGTTCGCATTATGCCTCCTTGAACTGGCGCACTCGCTGCTTCTCTGCATTCGTCGATCAGCATAACGAAAAAACAAAGCAGCGCCCACCCGAAGGTGAGCGCTGCGTCATGCCTATGGCGACCGATCTAGCGGATGCTAAGATCTGTCTCGCGCGAGTTGTTACCCTCGTTTGTTTCCGGAACGTCGTTATGGATATCAACAACGATCCCTGCGATATGGTAGCCCTTGGATAGTAGTGATGTGTCAAAGTATCGCAAAACGGATGTGTCGGCTCCTGCAGCCAAACCGCGCACCCGGGCCGTTGGGAGGTCAACACGGAGATCTGAATCGTCAAGGTAATAGAAAACGACGTAGAACTCTCCTGCGTCTTCAGTTCCCTCGTTGATAATCGTCGCCCAGATTTGCGAGGAACTGGGCGCTCCCGATGTTTCCAATGCGTGGAAGGATTGGATGGTCAAGTCCGCACCGTTAGACACACTGGCTGATGTTCCGCCACTCACGCCGGAATTAAGAACCAATTGGAAGCCGTTGTTCGCTTCGTCCGATTCGTCGACGTGGCCCTGACATCCTGTAGCAGAGATCGCATCGCAATCTACATCCACTTGGACGACATAGGCTTCTCCCAGATCAAGGGCAGAAGTATCAACTGCGCCAAGATCGATAGTCCAAACCACCTCGTAGGATGCGTGACCGCCAAGCCCAGGAAGCTGAATCGTTTCCGCATAGACAACGACTTCGCAATCGAGAGAGTTGGCGTCTTCGCAGTCCGCAGCAGTACCCATTAGCCGCAGAACCGTGTTGAACGCGGGCGCCGCTTTGATGCCTGCATTCGACACAGTGGCTGTGAACGTGAAGATTGATTCAGAGTCTTCAACGGGTGCTACGACCAGATCGCTTACCTCGAAATCTACGGCTCGAACTCCAGTAATAACAACGGGTATTTCGAGAAGGTTGTTGAGCTCATTATGCTCGGCAACCTGACCTAGGCACATGCCATCCAATCCGATCCCACCCTGGCAATCGACAAGTACTCGGATGACGTATTGGCCGGGCTCCAGATCAACGCTCGACAGGTCGAGTGAGCACCGAACCTGTTCAGGTACCAATGTGCCGATACCTGGGAGAGTGACTTCACCAAAGAACTCTGGTGTGCCACAATCAGTGCTATCGCCGCACGAGTGAATGCGGATGGGAACAGAGCCAGTTTCGTCGATGCTCAGCAGTTGGAACTTCACTGTGAATTCGCCAGCCGGAGCGACTCCTGAGTTGATGATCGTCGAAACGACATCGAGCGAGTCCATCTGTGATTGATCCACAACTCCGCCAGGCACTGTGTAAAGGTCCAGCGCAGCAAGATCGGGTCCGAGAACCGCGACTTGCGCTGAGATGATGTTGTTGTTCTCATTGCGCTCGATGACCTGGCCATTGGCAGAAGAACCTCCCGCAGGATCAATCTCCATCTGAATGAGATACTGACCTGGGGCGAGATCTCTTGTCTCTAGAAGCACAGGAATCTCAGCCGTTTCTCCGATGGCCAACGATCGTACCTGCATACTTGAGTCAGGGGAGAAATAGGCCGTTCGGAATTCGGTCTGTTGACCCGTTTGTGCGGCACTAGCTGCGTCGCCTACATTCTGATAGGAGAATCGCACGAGGAAATCCTCCGCATCGAGATCGCCCATGTTGGTAATCGTTGGTGTGAATCGAATGGTCTGTCCACGATGCACTTGAGTAGAAGGCTCAATGCGGATTCCCTGCATGTAGCTGAACGCGAGATCGGGTAGGCGTGCAGCAAGCAAAGTAAGGGAGGTGATCAGCTCATTGTTGGATTCGTCCAATTCATCCACCGCCGAATCCGAATCGACCAATACGCGAACCTCGTAGATACCTGGCTGCAATAGGATCACAGGAAGAATGCCGGCGAGTTTCGCCTGCATTCCAGATGCCAAATCGAGGCTAGAACAACTGGATTCACCACTGCATGGGATCTCTTCCCAGCGCAAGCCGCCCTTAACGCGGTAGTAGAAGGCAGCGCTGAAGTTGTCTGCTGTTGCCCTCCCGGTGTTGCGTATGACAGTCGACAAAGTAATGGTATCCGTTCGACCGAGTTCAACGGGCGATGCGGGACCTAATTCGAAGCTCTCTGGATGTAATTCAGGCTGACGTACACCAGGCTCAAGAATGGTCATCGATCGCGACATCTTGTTGTTCGCTTCGTCCAACTCGGGCAGAGTCTGATTCGGATCAACGATGATCTCGATCTCGTACGTTTCAGGCGCATCAAGCAATCCGACGATGTCTGGTGAAAGGATGGCTTCGATTGAAGTAGTTAGTCCCCGTCCAAGCAGAGGAATCTGGATGAGCGCGAAACGCACATGGTCGATGTAGAACCCGACGTCGACGCTTTTTGCTGTTCCCTCTCCTCCATTGGCGATTTGTGTGGTGACGCGCATCTCCTCATCAAGATGAAGCACCGTCTTGTCGAATGAGAGACTGATTGGATAGAGATCGGGTGAGAGCAGAGTTAGCGCACCAGCTATAGAGTTGTTGGCTTCGTCCTGCTCCAGCACTTGCTCGTCGGGATCAACAGCTACAGTGATGCCGTAGGTCCCTGGGGCGAGCCCAAGAGCAAAGGGATCGAATTCGCCGACAACGTCAACGGAACCTCCAGATGGCAGGGCAAACAAGAATTGTCTGTCGAACTCCACACCATCCAACAAGAAGACAACTGTGAAGGCGCCAGCTTGACTCGGCGTAGGGTTTTCAACGGTTGTCGTGACGTTCCAGGGCAGCATGTCATCAGCGCTTTCTGGATTCGTTCGAGTGTAGGCCAAAGAAACAGGCTGAAGATCCGGCAATCCCAAGCTTGACGCAATCAGGAGGAACGAGGTTAGCAACTCGTTGTTGAGCTCATCAACCTCAGTAATCTGATTCAGCGGATCGGCAACGATCCTGATCTGATAGGTTCCAAGTTCCAGCGCTTCTGTGCTCAAGCTGAATGTGATCTCGAGGTAGTCTTCTTGACTTGGTGCCAAGGATGCACCGTCAATCGACTCAGCGAGAACCCAACTACTTGACCCATTCATGGGACGGTAGAAGAGGCCCACATTCACGGGAGAAGCAGACCGTTGGCCCGTATTCATCACTCTGGCGTGTATCTCTATATCCACGCCCTGCGTAATTGAAGAAGGGGGATCAAGGGTGATCGTCGTAACGTGCAGTTCGGCGAGCTCCTCTACCCCTTGAACGATGAGACCACCCACGAGCAGGATAACCATCGTTAAGACAGCTCTTTTCAACATCCTTGCCTCCCTTCCTAACAGCATTCGTACTCCTTCTTATCGAATCGATTCAATCTTATAGATCCAACCGTCATTTGCGCCGAAATAATAAATGCGGACCAACCTCATACCACTCTCAGTTTGCCTTCGAACCTCATCTACGATCAAGTTTGCACCGGTGACGGAACCTTGGCTTGCCTGGTAATTGACGCCGAATGCTACGGATCCGTCAGCTTCAAGGATCGTTGGAACGCCGTCGTCGTCAGCATAGAAGAGGCGTCCCGAGCGATTGTCAATGGCAGGTAGCGAGTGAATGCCACTGTTGGCCCGTTGATAGGACCAGAGGATGTTCCCAGTGAAATCCAGTGAATGAATGGCTCCACTGCCCGTTGTGATGTAAATGGGATCGATATCTCGCGCATCAATGGTGATCGACGTGATCTCGCTTCCCAATGATCCACTGCGCGGGTAGCGCCAAGCGTCGAGCATCATCATGCCAGAGCTTCCCACACGTTGGCAGAACGTGAACGCGCGGAGGATGCCAGCCGATGTCCCGACGAACACGCCGGTATCTCCAATAGCCAATGTGCTTGGGGTTCCTACGATGTCAGTCGCCGAGCATTGCTGCTCAAGATCTGAACTGAATGCATACAACCCAGTTGTTGATAGGACATATACACCGTCGCGTACGGGTTCGTACCCGAGATCAATAATCGCGCCTTCTAGCGTTGTCTGGGTGAGTGCAGTGAGGACAGCATTGAACTGACTGAGCTGATTCTCTGTGGCCGCATACAGAATTCCGCTGGGGCCTAGGGCGAGTTTCCTCACACGACTTCCCATCGCAGCAGATTCCATCAACAACGATCCTGATGAGAGATCGATAGCCAGAATCCTGCCGTCGACAGTTCCTACGTATCCGACGTCCTGAACACCAAGAACAACGACCATTGTCGTTAGCCCCACGCCAGCATCATAGATGCCTAGATCTCCGCCGTTTCGATCCGTCGCACGGACGGAGCCATTCGCCCAAGCAGCATAGAGCGTGCCTGTAGAGGAGTCGAGCGCCATTGAGACGACTTCGCCTTCGTCGCTTATGACGCGCTCAACGGCAATGTCCTCAAGGGCGGAGATTTGCAGAGACTCCGAGCGGCTATTGTTGGACTCATTGGATTCGACAACTTGTTCATCTGAGTCCACAACAATGTTCACTGTGTAGCTGCCTGCATCGGGAATCCCTAGCGAATGGGCCAATTCAATCGAAGCCAGTGGCTCAAGCCCTGGCCAAGTGACTCGCGAAAGCGTATCTCCCACAGATACCTCGACTGCAAATGCGCCCGCAGCCAAAGCTCCTGTGTTCTGAACAGTCGTATAAATCAGGACCTCTTGTCCGGCTTGAACATTGACCGTCGATGGTACGAAGCGAACGGCAATAGGGGTCAAATCAGGCTGGATGCCCTCGCCTTGCCCGACTGTCATCGCGACAACGAGTTCGTTGTCAGACTCGTTGGACTCAGGGATCTCATTGCCCACATCCAGGATGCCGATGATGGCATAAGGGCCCATGGGTAATGATGTTTGGATCGTCGGAGAAGGCAAGCTCCAACTTTCTCCGGGGTTCAGACCATCCACTCTCTGAGACAGAAGGGTATAGCTAGCCCCTGTGGGCGTCGTCCATTGCAGAGTGATGGCGAATGAGCCAGAGGGCTGGGCACCAGCATTCACAACAGAAGCCCCAATAGTTACTGACGCTCCAACATCGACTGTGGCGGAGGGGAGAACTGAGACATTCTGGAAAACCAGATTGGGTAGATTGAGCGGCTGGCCACCACCGTCTGGATAGTCGCGGCCTAATTCGACGGGCTCTCCGATCGCGAAAGCGGCAACAGCCTCGTTATTGTAGTCGTCCATCTCAGCGACTTCCCCATCAAAGTCGAAGCCTGTAGCTGGGTCGACGCGTACGATGAGCCTGTAGTAGCCAATGGGCCATCCGAGTGTCGAGAAGCTCTCACGGACAATGGCCTTCTCTGATCTGGAGAGACCAAACACGCTGCGGGTTCTCAGGAATGATGCGTCCAGTGGCTGATCTGGCAGTCCTTCCGAACTCACAACAGGCGTGCTCCAGGTCTCGCCATCAGCGCTGTAAAGAAGCTCCAGCTCGACGCGAAAGGCTTCAGCAGAGATATTCCCATCATTCCGAATGGATGCAGCAATCTGAAGTGGGCTACCTGCTGAAATGGGTGATGTCGGAGCAAACTCAACCTCAGTGATATGCAATTCTGCCAATCGTTGCTCAGGAGGGAATAGCTTGAGCGTCGACTGAATGATGTTATTGCCTTCGTCATGCTCAAGAATATGATTGTCCGGATCGACGACGACGCGAATGGAATAAGTTTCTGGTGGGAGATCTGTCGTGTCTAGAACGCCTTGAACCCGTGCACGATCGTCTCTCTCAAGTCCATCTTCAGCCGCTGAGACGGCTTGGTAGTAGAACGTGTCAAAACGTGTGTCATCAATGTAGAAGCCAACAGTGAAATCTCGCTGGCTACGATCTCCCGTGTTCTCGACCAACGCGACAACTGTGATTGTATCACCTTGATGGATGGGTTCTGTGGGTAGATCAAGGCTGACAGGATGTAGCTCAGTTCCTTGAACAGAGAATCCGACGATAACCTCGTTGTTGTTCTCGTTTCGTTCGGCAATCAAATTGGCCTCGTCAACGACGACACGCAATTCGTAGCTTCCAGGAGACAGATTCAGTTGGTTGGGACGTGCATCGATGGTGATGTCGACAGAATCCGTATCCGAATCATCCTCTGCACCCAACTGTGAGATTGTTTCAATTGCCAGAGGAATCCAGGCCGTCGCACCTTGGGCGCGATAGGAGAACGAAACGGTAATGCTCGTTGAGCCAAAGACGCCAGGCGCGGACGAGCCACCGCGATTGCTTACGACGACTTCAACATCTACGTCGTCATCCCACGCAAGCGGAAGATCCTCATCAAATGAGACGTGCACAGGCAGCAGTTCAGGTAGCTCAAGTACCGAAGGCCTGACAGAAAGGGCGGAGGCTAGGTCGTTGTTGCCTGGGTCCTGCTCTTCGGTTCCCACCAGATTGCTCGCCAAGACACGAATAGCGTAAGTTGTGATGCAGTTTTCGAGTCGAGCCATCTCCTCAGATGAAAACGGGATCATGATAGATTCATCAAGCATTCCTCGGGCCGCGGCAGTTGTCAGCATCGTGCGCAGCGATTCGCCTGTACTCAAGACGCCGGATAACTCGACGCTTTGATCACGCGCGAGGCCTGGAAGCTGAAGCACTGCGAATGGAATCCAGGCATCTGAGGGGATGGCAGCAATTGCTTCGGATAGGGCTCGCACAGATGGCGACAAATCGAATACCCAGCTTCCCAAATTACCAGTTTCCGACTGCGCTACAAATGCGGAGATATCCCAGCGTTCGCCCGTATCAGGATCGATGCATGCAATGGGGAATAGAGCGAACTCGACGTGGAATGCGCCAGCCGCCAGGTCTCCCGAGTTCTCGATTTCTGTTGTTAGCGTTGCCGTCTCACCCCAAGCGAGCGGGATTGAAGGGATGGCTTCCAATCGCACAGGGTGCAACTCGGGCTGAGGAGATCGAATGCTCAGTGTGGCAATGAGACGGTTGTTCGTTTCATCGCTCTCGGCAATCCAATTGTCAGGATCAGCTGACACGACAAGCTCATACTCGCCAGCGACTAGCTCAGAGGTATCGATCCACGCTTCAATGGATGTCGTCCATCCCATAGAATCCGAAGCAACTGTCTCCCACGTCGTCCCGCAGGGCTCCTGCTTATCCAAACGTCGCCACGAAATCTCAACGCGAATATTCCCGGTCAAAGGGGCGTCGTCTAGAGATAGGAGTGCTGCCACTCGAACGAGAGATCCCCTGACAATCGATGCGGAGGGTCCTAAGACTAAATCAGAAAGTCGCAAATCAGGCAAGGCATCGTCGGCTGCCGAGACCAGTGCCACATGCCCTATGAGAAAGAGCCCAAGACACACCAACAGGGTTCTCCGCCAACGAGTTCCAACCATCATGCCCCCTTACGCAGTCTCGGACTACTCCCTAGTCCGAGGTGATCGTCATTCTTGCTACCTATTCGAACTGACTTAGGTCAAACGCATACAGGTACCCGTCTGATGATGCGACCAGCAGTGTGAACGTCGCAACATCGACAATCGGTGTCAGTAGCACATCAGGCACCTGACCTTGTTCCTCTGGCTTGAAAACGAAATCAATTGACGTTCCCCAAGCCGTCACTGATTCATAATCCGACAGATCTTTCTCCATCCCTTGCAGGATCGGGCGTGATGTGCGCCCGTCTCTGGTTTGCCCGGACACGAAAACAGCTAGCGCATCGTCACCGTCGCTGTTGGGAAGGATTGCCGGCGCCAGTGCGATGCTGTTCGGCTCAACAGCCCTCTCTGATTCTGTGAAATCTCTGAATCCGCGGCCCTCATCGTATTCAACTCGAACCATTAAACCGGCATCGTCTGTAACGTAAAGAACGGCATCCTCATCGTTGCTGATCAAGGCCATTCCAACAATGGAACGAAGACCAGCCTGAGTGAAGTCCTCCTTAATATTGCACGTCTCGCCCGTGGATGTCGGATCAATTGCGTAAAGCAATCCCGTATCCGTACCGAAGAAAAGAGCGGTTGATGTGCCATTGAATCGAAGATCCGTAGTGATACCATCGAAAGCATCGTAGGTGCAGAACGTTCCATCAGTCCGGATGCCATAAACGAACTCGTCTGAGGCAATCCACAGAATCTGCGTGGCTGCATCATACGCAGGTGCACTGCTTACGGCGAACTGCGTGTGACTCCGCAGAACATCACCCGTTGTCGTGTCCAGAATGAATGCCCCACTGTCGGAGCCTACTAGAAGCAAGGCCCCGTCGCTCGCTAGCACGAGGTGCGAAGAGCCGGACACAAGGTTCGATTCCGTGCTGGCCCAACTTTGCACGAGGAACGATCCGTCTTCTTTGTCCAATCCGTCCAATGCATACACCTTGCCGTCGCTTGAGCCCACATAGACACGATAGCTTTGTGTTGCTGCATCATAGAATACGGCTGGCCCAGACAAGCTCGCGGCTGATGGTGCAGACCACGGATCGAGCTTCTCTTCCCCAGTTCGGATCTTCAAAACATGAAGCCGGTCTCCCGCTGCCGTTGTTACCACATGAAAGACCAATCCCCCCGCGACTGCTGGATCTACCCCGACGGTTGTGATGTCCGTGTAGTCATCACACTGACAATGAGATCGAGTGGGAAACGTCCAAAGGTCCACTTCTGAATAGAACTGAGCAAGTGTGAATTGCGAGGGAAGATACAGATCCTGAGGCGTGCCTCCATTGATCGGATTTACCGAAACACGCAACTGCGCGGGATGAGCCTTACCCAAGGAACTCGTTTGGCGGAATAGCGAATCAAAGATGTCGTACTTCAACGTAATGCTGACAAAACCTTCGTCTCCGGGACTGCTGAGCGATACGATTTTTTGGAGAGGATCAGGCGCACCACCGAGCGTTACGAGGGCCGCAAACGCATTCGCTGGCGGCACCAGAGATTCCCGGTAGTAACCAAGGACTTCGACATCGGTTCCCGCAAAGGAGAATGCATCCGTTCCTACGTTGTGAGCATCAACAACTAGGCCCGTCTTTAGCGAACCCATTTGGCAAATGGCGAAATCAGCTCTCAGATTCAACTCCGAGATGTGGCTTCCCTGTTGGAGCAGGCCAAGTTGATATCGGTCTTCTGCTTGCACCAACGTGCCAGCGCACTCTCCCAGGGGAGCATAGTTATTACAGCGCTCAGTTTCGCCGAGCGTTTGCGGGGGATCGGCTTCTGCAGAGAACACGTAAAGACCGGGGGCAAAGGCAGAACTGTCGAAAGTCACAACAGGTCTGCGTTCTTCTCCTGGATCGAGTCCGATGACGGCTTGCGATCCAATCTTGCCATGTTCGCCAGAAACTGTTTCGGTGAAGAAGAAGTCAACGTAGAATTGCCCAGCCGTTGTAGTGCCGAGATTCTTGACCGAGGCACTTAGGCGAATTGTGTCGCCTACGAGCGCCTGATCCAGATCAAGCGTTGGGCGATCTTGAATGGTTGCGTCCTCGACCCAACTGATATGCAGCGATTCAATCGATACATCTACAGCTTGCGCAGCGACGAGACAGCTCGCTCCAAGCAAGAGCAAAAGGAAAAGGAAAAGGGAAGCGCATGTGCAGCGCTTCCCGTAGTGTGGTTCAAGTTTCGTCCAGCCCCTCGGCACGCCCCGCAGCATTGGTCCTCCCTTAAATCTTGGGTTCTACTTCACTTCATCCTTCTCACTTCAACGGGCCAAGATCAGATTGCTCTTTGGAGGAAGATGCCTACATTGTTATAGAAGACACCGATTCCTTCCTTGACAGTTCCGAGTCCGGCGCGGATTTCATCAGCGACGACGCTCATCGCAGCTTCCGAGCGATTCAGATCGATCGCAATAATGCGATAGGCGGAAGCTGGCAATGTCAGATTGTGTCCTATCAAGTACTCCCGTGGGTTCTCAAGGAATTCCAGTCGACTGGGATCCTCTGGATCCATCTCTTCCAGTTCTCTCATGACATCACGGATCAGGCTGAACGTATTCCCCTGGAACTTTTCACTGATAAACTGGAGCATGTCAGCTTGATGATTGGTTCCCTCCACAGCAGTGCCTTCATCTACAGGTTCAGAGGCTTCCTGGATAAGAATGCCGACATTGCTGTAGAGAATTCCGAGTCCCTTGGGCTCGTATACCAAACCCTCCAACGGTTCGGCAATACCAAACCACGGCTCCTCTTCGACATCTGGCGGTATGACGAAATTCACGCCAGTGATCTGGAACTCATCAGTTGGGAGGTCAATGCCTTCATTGAGCAAGAATTCGCGTGGCGCCTCCATGAACAAACTCATGGAGTCTGCCGACTCATCAAGAACGGCCGCCAACTCAACCAATTGTGCTAGTTGTGCATCAGGCAATGCAATCAGGGTTTCGAAAACCCGGTTCAGAACATCCTCTGCCTGAGCACTGGCAGGAAGAATGGGTGCCAATAGCAACAGTGCCACCATTCCAATCATCAGCCTCAATCGGGTCGATCTATTATTCAATACAGAATGGATTGCGGTGTGCATGTCGACCTCCTTCCAAGCACTATAGCCAGAATGACGCTCACTGTGAAGCCGGCGACTCATGTGGGTGAACATGTCGACCTCCCTTTCTCTCCTTTAACTGCTACTAGACCTACACAGAGAATGAAAGAGAGTTTCGGTATTACGCTAGATGCGAAGTGCCCGGAGCCTTGAGGCACCTAGGCCTCTTTAAGGTGCAGTCCTTCTTGATAGCCTGTCCCGATTGCGCTGCCGATTCCGTAGTAGCGGTTGTCCAACGCATAGATGATGGGATCCAGTAAGGATAGGTCAGCTAGGGTGTGCTTGCCGTCAACAGTCTCCACATACTTCTGAGAAACATAGCATTCGACGACTTCGGCAATAAACAACCGGCGATGCTTCACTTGCACGACCTCGAGAACTCGGCACTCCAGGCCCACAGGACAGTTTTCAATCAGCGGCACTAAGGTCTTGTCGCCTTGGAATGTCGTGAACAAGGTGCTCTTATCTACATCTCGTCCTGACACCATGCCACAGTAGTCGGCGAGTGATAGCATTTGCGTTGATGGGAAATTGACACTAAACACACCTTCGTCGTCGATCCCCTTCGTCGTGTGATGTGTAGCACTCAAGGAGATCGTAACCAACGCAGGCTGAATGCCCATCACTGCACAGTCCCCAACTTCTGTGAAATTGGCGACACCGTCAACTGTAGCTCCTACCAACACAATGGGAATCGGATAGACTAGCGGAACAGCGCCTAGCTTAACTTTCGACATGGAATCTCCTGGGTCGCTGGTTTCATGATGTGATGATAAACAGATTGCGTTGCACTGTCGTTTCCAACTCGACTATGACAATGGCAGCGTCTGGGACTAGAATCCTCCCGCTACAGTCAATCCATAAGGAGGATTAGAAATGGGGCAATGATGGAACATACCAATGACGTAGAAGGGCGAGATTTCATTCGTAGATTCGTCGCCGAAGACTTGGCTGAAGGTAAAAACGAAAGCCGCGTACATACTCGATGGCCGCCAGAACCCAATGGCTTTATTCATATTGGGCATGCCATGAGCATTCTGCTCAGCTACTCGGTGGCGCAGGAATTCAACGGCAAGTTCAACTTGCGCTTTGATGACACCAACCCAGTGGCAGAGGAAACGAAATTCGTCGAGTCAATCAAGCACGATGTCGCTTGGCTCGGCGCCAACTGGGAAGACCGGCTGTTCTTTGCATCCGAGTACTTCGAGCAGCTGTATCAGTGGGCCGAGCACCTGATCAACGAGGGCAAGGCCTACGTGTGTGATCTCACAGCCGAACAGATTTCTGAGTACAGGGGAACCGCCGCGACCCAAGGAGATCGGACGACTACGCCGCCTGGCAAGGACAGCCCGTATCGAAATCGAACCATCGAGGAGAATCTCGATCTGTTCCATCGAATGCGCGCGGGAGAATTCCCTGACGGCACAAAGACACTGCGTGCCAAGATCGATATGATGCATCCCAACCTCAATATGAGAGATCCGGTGTTGTATCGAATCTTGCATGTCGAGCATCATCGAACTGGCGATACTTGGTGCGTCTATCCGACCTATGATTGGACGCACGGGCAGTCTGACGCGATTGAAGGGATCACCCATTCCCTGTGTACGCTAGAATTCGAGAATCACCGCCCGCTCTATGACTGGTTCCTGGACAACCTTCCTGTTCCGCATCGCCCTCGCCAGATTGAGTTTGCTGCTGTTGGCATTGGCTACACAGTCATGAGCAAGCGCTATCTCAAACAGCTTGTTTTGGAGAACCATGTCGACGGATGGGATGACCCTCGTTTGCCAACTGTCGCTGGATTGCGCCGCAGAGGCGTTACACCAGAGGCCATTCAGGCATTCGTCAAGGGTATTGGTGTAACCAAGAGTGAGGGCATGATCGAGATGGCGTATCTCGAGCATCACATACGCCAGGACCTGAACAAGCGATCTCCGCGAGTCATGGCCGTACTCAATCCTCTCAAGGTAGTGATCACCAACTACCCCGAAGGCGAATCGGAAGCCCTGGAGGCCATCAACAACCCAGAGGATCCATCGGCCGGCGTACGATCGGTTCCATTCTCGCGAGAGCTGTACATCGAGAGAGAAGACTTCATGGAGGATCCTCCGAAGAAGTTCTATCGCCTGTCACCAGGTCGCGAAGTGCGGCTGCGCTACGCCTATTTCATCACGTGCGAAGATGTCGTCAAAGATGCCGACGGGAATGTGACGGAGCTCCATTGCACGTACGATCCTGCAACGCGCGGCGGGGATGCTCCAGATGGCCGCAAGGTGAAGGCAACGCTTCATTGGGTTTCAGCACCCGACGCCCTTCAAATCGAAACGCGCCTTTATGAGCATCTGTTCAGTGTGGAGAATCCCTTTTCACCGCCTGAAGGGCAGACATGGCTTGACACCCTCAATCCAAATTCGCTAGAGGTTCGAACAACGTGCTGGATTGAGCCTAGCGTGGCCAAGGCCGCCATTGGCAGTCGGTTCCAATTCGAACGACTCGGCTACTTCAGTTTGGATCCTGATTCGACACCCGAGGCTCTCGTTTTCAACCGAACGGCCACATTGCGTGATTCGTGGCTAAAGGCCCAACAGAAGGCCCAGCAGAAGGCAAAGTAGCTCGATCCTGCAGGTCGATCAAGGGTGCGGCGCAAGCATGTGCCCCTTGATCGACCCATGGGTCCTACAGTAGACTCTACTCCCGATAACCTACTAAGGAAATACATGGGGGTTCGGGTGGAAGACAAGCAACCAGAAAATGCCGGCGCGACCCAAAAGGGGTCGCATTTTTTTTGGCAAAAAACGCAGATCATTGATCGGCGAACCTCAGAGCGCTATGCGCGCGTTCTGTTGCGAGGGACAGGCTTACCTGCGGATGTAGCCGTTGGACAGTTTGTGTTGGTACGATATACAGGTGACCCCTGCTTGCCGCGGGCCTTCTCCGTGATGTCGGGCAGCGACCTCGGTCTAGAGTTGTTCATCAAGACCGCAGGTAGGGTGCGAGAGAAGTTTTCATCAGCACCGATGGGCACGGTCTTCGAAGTTCGTGGTCCGTATGGAACGCCCTATGCAAGCAAAATCTCTTTGGACAGGAAATACATCCTCGTGGGCGGCGGGAGTGGTGCAGCGCCTCTGCTGCATTTCCGAAGGCAGTATCCTCAACTCGTGGCAGGCGAAGTGTATGGATTTCGTACAGAGGATGCTTGCGAACTACTCAGTGAAGTTGGCCTAACAGTCGAGAGCGCGACGGGCTTGCGGGCACATGAGCAACTGGAGTCCATATGGCGACCGGGAATGGGCATCATCGCCTGCGGTCCGGAACCTATGCTGCGGTTGATCGCTCAACACTATCGCCAGGAACCCGATGTGTATGTTTCCCTCGAAGCTCGCATTGGATGTGGAATCGGAACCTGCCTTGGGTGCAGCATCCAAACAACAACAGGAATGCAGCGAATCTGCAAAGAGGGCCCGTTATTCGCACTTGAGGAGTTGCCATGGCTGACCTAGCGCTCAAGCGATTGGGAACATCATTTGCCACACCGGTCGTGCTGGCATCCGGCCCTGCGGGATTTGGCTATGAGCTCGCAGATGCCCTGGATCTGGAGCGAATCGGTGCAGTCACGACAAAGACAATTACGATTGAGCCAAGAACAGGGAACCAACAGCCGCGCTTGGTAGATTGCGCGTCGGGCGCTCTGAATTCGATTGGATTAGAGAACCCCGGCCTGGAGGCATTCGCTCAAGCATCTCATTCCCGTGTAATCGAGCTGCCCCTCCGCAAGATCCTGAGCCTAGCAGCCGCATCCCATGACGAAATGGAGAAGCTTGTTGCTGAAGTCGCAGCTCTTCCCGGATACGACGCCATAGAGCTCAATCTTTCTTGCCCGAATAT
>Ga0233431_1002389_pt1 | contig 26401 bp, 24 predicted proteins | sample SI_118_April2016_FD_179867 | JGI IMG/M metagenome (GOLD analysis project Ga0233431, IMG submission 179867) | Seawater microbial communities from Saanich Inlet, British Columbia, Canada - SI_118_April2016_200_MG | ecosystem: Environmental > Aquatic > Marine > Inlet | place: Canada: British...
AATTGTGGTTTTTAGATACTAAATCTTCTAAACAGATCATCTCTACTTGTTGCATAACGTTCTCCTTTGAAAAAAGAGAATATTATAAACTATTATTGAAAATTAGACCAGTTCTAAACAGTCCGATCTTATAAAACAGGCTTTTAGATCTAAATGAAATATTTAATGTTTTTCTTTTGACCTCAACAGTCATATTCTCAATAATTTTTTCAGACCCTTCTACTTTTACACCTGAAGCTTTATCACTTTGTTTTAAATAAATTGTAGCAGGCAGATTAGCATTGATACTATCAAAGTTTTCTAATTTAAACTCTTTGCTTTTTAGATGACCTCCATTTGTTTTAGAATTAATGGAGCTAAAAAACAAAAGTCCAACTAAAGCGAAAATGATAACAACAAAAGCTACCACTTTTCTTTTTCTCATAAATCCCCCTATGTTTGTTGAGGACTAGGTGGATTATTTGGATTTATTTTTAAATTTTCTTGTTTCTCTTTTTTAGGCGGTGGTGGTGGCGGTGGTTTTCTTTGTAAATCTTCAGCTTCTTTAAGTCTTTTTTTCTTATTCTCAGCGCTCCAGCTACCATCCATAATTTCTTTAGTATCGACCACATCTAACGTTTCAAACTCTATTAACATATCTGTCATAAGTTTTACTTTGTCTTCATTTCCCTTAACTATATCTAAAGCTCTTTTATGAGCCTCATCAATCAATTTTTTAACTTCAGAATCAATCCTTCTCGCTGTTTCTTCAGAATATTTTCTATCATGAGATCCGTAGACACCTAAATACTGTTCTCCACCACTATTCTCATCATAAGAAACTGTACCAAGTTCATCTGTCATCCCCCATTCACAAACCATAGCTCTAGCTAATTTCGTAGCTTGTGAAATGTCTTGTTGAGCGCCTGATGATAAGTCATGAACAAAAACTTCTTCTGCAGCTCGACCACCAAGAGCAATAGCCAGATGATCCAACACTTCTTTTTTCCAATAGCTCAAACGATTTTTCTTTGGCATAAAATGTGTAGCTCCCAAAGAAAAACCTCTAGGAATTATTGTAACTTTATCAACAGGATCTGCATTTTTTACAGTAAGCCCTACAATAGCATGACCAGATTCATGAAAAGCAGTAGTTTTCTTCTCGTCCATGTCCATTTCTAAACTTTTTCTTTCTTTTCCATAACGAACTTTGTCACATGCTTCCTTAGCTTCAGCAGAAGTAACAGCCGACCTACCTCTTCTTGCAGCCATAAGAGCAGCTTCATTTAGAATATTTTCAAGATCAGCACCTGAGGCTCCAGGAGTATTTTTAGCTATTTCCATAAGGTTAACTGAAGGGTCTATCTTGATTTTTCGAGCATGAACCTTTAAAATTTCATTTCTTCCTTTAACATCAGGAAGATCTAAAACAACTCTTCTATCAAACCTTCCAGGTCTAAGTAAAGCCTTGTCTAATATATCAGGACGGTTAGTAGCTGCCATTAAAATAACACCTTCTTTAGTATCGAAACCATCCATTTCCACAAGAAGTTGATTCAAAGTTTGCTCTCTTTCATCATGACCACCACCAATACCAGCTCCTCTATGTCTACCTACAGCATCAATCTCATCTACGAATATTATACAAGGAGAGCTCTTCTTGGCTTGACCGAAAAGATCTCTTATTCTACTAGCTCCAACACCAACAAACATTTCAACAAAATCTGAACCTGATATTGAAAAAAACGGTCTATCAGCCTCACCTGCTACAGCCTTTGCTACTAATGTCTTTCCTGTTCCAGGAGGGCCTACTAGAAGAACACCTTTAGGTATTCTAGCTCCTAAAGCTGTAAATTTCTGAGGATCTTTTAAAAAATCTACTATCTCACTAAGTTCTTCTTTAGCTTCTTCAACTCCAGCAACATCTTTAAATGTAACTTTATTCGTTTCTTTAGTTAACAATTTAGCTGGTGATTTTCCAAAGTTCATTGCTGAAGAACCTACACCTTTCGCTTGTCTAGATAATAAATACCAAACAACAAGCCCTATTAATATAAACGGAAGAAAAGTAAAGAAATAATAACTATAGTTCGGTGGAGGTTCTTGGCTTTTAAAAGTTTTTTCTAAAACAGCATTGCGAGGTTGATCCGGAGCTCTAAAAGCCAAACTTTTATTAGAATCAAAATTAGCCCACTCTTGTTTTGATTGAGCAAACCAATTACTAAAAACTTCTGGATCTTCTTGTTCTAACGCTCTTGTAGAAACTTCTTTGTTGTTAAAAAACCAAACCACATTAGCAACTGTTTTTCTCGATTTATCTAATAAAGAATTATTTTTTTCTAACTTTTGAGCTATAACAATATATTGGTCTAAATTCTCCATGTAATTTCTTACACTTCTCAAACCTAAAAGTCTTACATTATTACTTTCTTCATTCAAGCGAGAAGACATTTGTTCTAACTCATTAAAGCTACTGGTATAAGCAGCTAATTGCTCATTTGCTGTTAAATTAGCATCTTTAGATTCAATCCTAGTAGCCATATCTTTTAACTGTTGTTTAATAGACTCGCTTCCTATCCCAAGTTTAGGAGAACGGAAATATTGAACTAAAACCTTTAAATCATTTCCTATTTGATCAATTTGAGATTGAGATGGCGAACTATCTAAGCTTTTGATCTTTCCTGATAAAGTAGCTAGACTAACTATATCAGAGTCAGGAACATTTTTTATTATTATAGAGTTGACTCTTTGTGGGGTATCATATACTGATCCAACAACAGCATATCCATTTTTAGAAACATCCATTCCAGTAATTAATAAAAACCATTGAGCCGCATCTGTTACATTCTTCTGAGATAAATCTAAACTCTTAGCTAAGTTTTCTTTGTTATTTTGAAGTTCATGATTTTCATTTAGCCGTTCTAAATATCGAAATCTTTCAGACCCTTCTTGAGTTTCCTTTTCTCTAAAAGCTCCTGAAAATGTTACTAGATTATCATTCTGAGCAATTTTCCTACTCTCTTCAGGATGAACAAGATCCAAGTTAACAAGATGCTCTATCTGATGACTAAAAGCGACCTTACCTTTCTTGTCTGTTGTTAGAGTTTGAATTGTTAATATTATCAATATCATAGCTAACACAAATAAAAAGAAACCTCCAGGCATCCCTTTTTTTGGTTTAGCATTTGGATTTTTATTATCATTCATAATTAAACTTCAATTTTTAAAAATTACTTAAAAAACTTATATCTAAGACCTTCGAAAACAATCCTCAACTAAAAAAGTAAAACATCTTATTTACTTAAAGTAAAGGAGTTTCCTTTAAATCACAGCCGCTTTTCTTTATCTATAACAAAAAATAAATAATATGTCTCTTTTTTTATCGTTTTATTTTAAATTTAATTAAAATCTCTAATAAACAATTATGTTTATTTATTTTTTTTGTTTGTTTTGTTAAAAAATCAGACACAATTTTATTGTCTTGATAAATCACAGGAACAATTCTTCTTAAAAAAGCCGGTATTTTGTGATTTTCCCATCTTTTTTTCAAAGGATTTTTATCATTTAAAGAAGGTAAGGATGCTACATAAGACGTATCATATGGAAGTAATATCGAACATTCTCCTAACCAAAGATCTTTCCACCCTAAGCCTGCATTTTCTTTAACTGATTGCTTTTTAACAACAATCCCCCAATGTTTAAAATCATAAGAACCTGATAATAAGCTTGTTTTTTCCATTTCAAAGCTTGGCAGAAAATCAACAAAAAATAAAAAGCCTCTATCTATATAAATAGAACAGCCTTTAACTAAAATACAAATGTTAGAAGCTAAGGAAGTTAGTTTTTTAATGATACTTTCTACAACAGAAAAAGACATTTCTAGATTTAAATGATTAGCAAATCTTTTGATCAAATGCTCAAGTTCTATATATGGCATATCTAAAAAATTGTTATAATCGAAATAAAACCCAAAAGGCCCTTTTACTATACTTTGATAAGCCCCGCTCGTTCTATCATCCAAATATTCTCGTAATCTATTAGCTCTTAAAGACAATCTATAAAGAGGCTTATTTATGTTTTTTTCAAATGACCTATTAAGATAAGGAAGTATTTCAGAACGCATCCTAGCTCTTAAATATTTACAGTCTTTATTAGTATAATCTGAAAAATAATCAATATTATTGTTTTTCAGATATAGCAAAATTTCTTCAGTAGAAACATTGAGCAAAGGTCTATAAATATTTAACCCCTTATAAGAAGAAATTTCTTTAATTCCTCCCAATGTAGCCAAAGAAGAACCTTCCAACACTCTTTTTAAAACAGTCTCAATAACATCATCTTGTTGATGAGCCAATAACACAGCCTGATAATTATTTTTTTGATGTAACTGATAGAAAAAATTATATCTTTCTTCTCTATAGACAGCTTCTATATTAACCGATGGTTTAATAGATAATCTTTTAGAAAAAAATCTAATATTTAATAAAGATGCTTCTTTTTCTAAAGAAACAGCCTCAAGATGACTTTCATTTCTAAAGTTATGATCTAAATGAGCTATGTGAAAAGAAAATTTAATTTTTTTTTGACAAGAGAGCAAAAGATGAAATAACGCCTTGGAATCTTTACCTCCAGAACATGCTAAAAGTAAAGGCCTTTCATCTATTAGATAAGACTTTAAAAAAGAAACTAGATGTTTTTCAATATTAATCATAGCCTAGTATGATAAATGATAAGTTTTTTCCTAGCAATAATCAGAAAAACATTATATTTTTTAATATTTAAATAGGAGAAAAATACATTGTTTCTTATCTTCGGCAGATATCTTTTAAAATCTTATTTAAAAACTTTTTTTTTATGTATCACTGGTTTCATAGCAGTTTTATTAATTACCAGATTAAAAGAAATAGCTAGATTCATAGCTCTATCATCTTCTTTTACCCAAGCTATAAAATTTATTCTTTACCAAATTCCCTACATATTACCTATCACCATTCCAATATCTAGTCTAATTGCAGCAATACTTCTTTTTAAAAAATTAAGTTCCACTAATGAAATAACCGCTATAAGAGCCAGTGGTTTTTCAATTTTCAGGTTAATATCACCTATTATAGCTGTAGCTATCTGGATATCGTTTTTGAATTTTATTATCTGTTCAGAAATATCTCCAAAATGCCGCTTTAAAACAAAACAGATCATATACCAGGAAAGCTCTGGTAATCCTATTTTGTTAATGCAAAGACAAAAGCTTCTAAAAATAAAAAACTTTTATATAGATTTTACAAAAGGTAAAAACGAAAACTCTGCTAAAAATGTAACGTTAATTACATTTAACAAAAGATTAAATTTAATTAATGCAGAAAAAATAAAATATGACCAAGGCGAACTTTCAGGAAAGAATATTTCAATTATATCTCATCTACCTTCAGAAGAAAATAACTACGATACATTGATATTAGAAAAACAAAAATACATGCAGACCAATGCCTCAAATATTTCCAATATTATGAAATCGGTTAATTGGTCGCTAAACACTAACTTTTTCCCTACAAAACAACTTCTCATCAAAGCTCACTTAAGTAAAAAATATAAAAAAACTGCAATTGTAGAATTATTAAGACGAATATCTTTGTCTTTTTCGACGTTTTCTTTAACATTTATAGGCATATGTTTTGGTTTGGAGATATCTAGATCTAAATCAAAAAAGAAGTTACTTATAGCTGCTATATTAGCAATGGTTATCATGACAAGTTTTATTTTTGGCAAAGCTTTTAAAAGCCATTATTTTTTAGCAGGATCACTATTTACACTACCTCAACTGATTATCTTTATAATCGCTTTATTTAAATTAAAGAAAATATCTAGAGGAATCGAATGTTAACAACCATTTGGGAAAAAACAATTTTCAAAAAACTTATTAAATTTATATTTTTTTTCTTACTTGGTATTTATGCTGTATTTGTTATTACCGATTTTTCTGTTAACAGCTCTCATTTTTTGTCTTACAATATTGTATCTTTTTTGAATGTTTTTCTTTTTTATTTATATAAGTTCATCAAGTATTCACACATTTTTGTTCCTTTAGGATTACTTTTTGGAATCATCAAAGTCATCAGTGATATGAATATCCATAATGAACTGGTAAATCTGCAAATGGCAGGACTTTCATTAAAAAAAATATTAAGACCTGTTTTTGTCATATCTATTATTCTAACAATCTTTTGTTTATGCAACTTTGAATTTTTCTGTCCCAAAGCTAGAAACTCCATCGAACATTTTGAAGACCAATACATCACAAAAAAATCTAAAAAAAATGAAAGCAAACTATTTACAACAACTCTTTTAGATAATTCCAAACTCATATATCAAGAAAAAAACAGCGTCAAAAAAGAACTTTTCGATATTTTCTGGATAAGATCAAACGATGAAATTTGGCATATCAAATCTTTAAAAACAACCTCTTTGCCTGCCAAAGGACATTTTGTAGACGTTTTCAAAAGAACAAATAATGCATTTTTAGAAAAAGTTGATTCTTATACAGAATACACCTTTAGCAACATGCCTTTTGAAACATCTATTTATAAAGATGTTTTTGTTCCTTTTGCCAATAGAAGCATCTCTGAACTAATATACAAACATATAAAGAAAATATATGCTTCATCTAAAGACAAAGCAAGTATTAGCTCTCAGTTTAATTCAAAACTTGTTAAAGCTTTCTTTCCTATTTTGATTTTTTTTGCAATCCCCCCTTTTTGTATTAAATTCAAAAGAGGTATTTCTATTTTCTTTATCTCTGCACTTAGTTTATTTAGTTTTATTTTCCTTCTAACTCTTATAGATTCCATGATAATCCTCTCAGAAAATCAAATATTTTTTCCTAGTTTTTTAATATGGACGCCTTTTATCATCATCACAATATTTTTTGGAATCAATTTTTATAAGGAAATATGGAAAAAATCATGATAAAAAAAAGTTTTTTTTCTTTGTTTATGCTATTGTTATGTTTCAGTAATTTATATTCATTTGAGGATAATATGGATAATAACTATTACAAATTATGTGACATTTCAAAAAAAATAACACTTCTAAATTCTACCGCAGCCCTTCTTAGCTGGGATCAAGAAACTTATATGCCTGCTAATAGTGTTGTTTTAAGAGGAGAACAAATAGCTCTTTTAAATATTCTTGCTTATGAGGAACTTACAAGCGACACCTTTAAAAATTTACTACAGTCACTAATCCCACTGGAAAAAGAAGGTTTTTTAATAGATGATTTAGATGCTTATCAAAAAGCTAATTTAAAAGAGTGGAAAAGAGAATATCTAAAAGCAATCGAATTACCGAAAAGTTTCGTTAAAGAATATGCTATAACTGTAACAGATTCAGCTCATTATTGGAAAAAAGCAAAAGAAAAAAATGATTTTTCTATTTTCAAGCCTTACTTAGAAAAAATTGTTGATCTAAGTAGAAAAAAAGCACATTACCTAGGTTATGAAGATCATCCTTATGATGCCCTGTTAGATATATATGAACCAATGATGACCACAAAAAAATTAGATCAAATTTTCGATGATTTAAAAAAAGATATCATTCCTTTCATTCAACAAATATCTGAAAAAACGCAAATAGACACAGCTACCTTCAATCAAAGTTTTTCTATTTCAAAACAATTTAAAATATCTCATTTACTATTAAAGTTAATGGGAATAAATAAAGACAATTCCCGTATAGACACATCTACTCATCCATTTACCATGGGACTTTCTCCTAACGATGTTCGTCTAACCACAAAAATCGAAAAAAATAATGTGTTTACTAACATTACATCTGTTCTTCATGAAGGTGGCCATACTTTGTATGAACTAGGTCTGCCATCTGAATACTTTGGAACTCCTGTTGGTGAGGCTATTTCATTAGGAATACATGAAAGTCAATCGAGATTCTGGGAAAGAATAATTGGAGGAAGCAAATCATTCTCCAAACTATTATTTCCTATCTTGCAAAAAACATTCCCTAAACAGCTATCCGATATCACATATGAAAACTGGCATCAAGCAATGAACAAAGTAGAACCTACCTTTATCAGAATAGAATCTGATGAAATTACATACCCTTTGCATATAGTAATTCGTTACGAAATTGAAAAAGCTCTTATGGAAAGATCAATAGAAGTAGATGATGTTCCTAAACTTTGGAATGATAAAATGCAGCAATATTTAGGAATTACTCCACCATCTGATGCAAAAGGATGCTTGCAGGATATTCACTGGTCTTCCGGACTTATCGGTTATTTTCCAACATATGCATTAGGTAATTTATACTCAGGTCAATTATTTTATTTTCTAACAAAACAGTATCCAGACTGGGAAGAGAGAATAGAAAATAATGATCTATCTTTTATTAATAAATGGCTGACTGAAAAGATCTATAAAAATGGCAAGCTTTTCTACCCGGAAGAATTAATTCAAAAAGCAACCAATGAGCCTTTATCTGCTAAATACTATATTGATTATTTAAAAGGTAAATACAAAGAGATTTATGATTTAGAAGATTAACTTCTTCCTCTAAATTGTCTTCTTTTTTCAGCTTCTGCAAAGCGTTTTTCTTCTTCAACGCTTTGCGGAATTATATAAGGAACTTCATATGGATTTTTATCAATATCATAAGCTGCAAAATAAAAAAATGCATAAAGAACATTTTTCTTCTCTAACATTCTGAAATCTTCAGCAACAACTTTTATTCCTATTTCCGATATATGATCCCATGTTCTATTAACAAAAGCACTACAAAGTAAAATATCTTCCCTTTTTGCAGTAGATATAAACCTAACAAAATCAATCCCTTCCATAACACATTTTATTTCAGAATGTTCATCTGCTACTTCTTTAGCTATACTTTCTACTAATTGAAGTATCCGTCCTCCAAAAAAAATCCCATTAGGATCACAATCACCTGCAAATAAGCTTATTTTACGATTAATAATCGAAGATTCGCTAACAAGTTTTCCTTCTTTTTGTCGATCTGCTGTAAACATATAAGATATTCTTCCTCTCTAATTTAATGTAAATATCTTGCTTTACTATTTAAATCAACTAAAAAATTTGATATTAAGAAAATATAACAAAAAACAATAGTTATGATTAAAAAATTTATATTATTATTAATTCCTTTTTATGTTTGTTTTGCAGATTTTGAATTTTCAATATCTCCATTTTACAGACATGATAAAATTCGATTAAATATAGAAGGGATAGACACTACAAACATCCAACAAGCCAAACTATCTATCAATAATATAAACTCAATAAATGCCGCTATTTCTGCTTCTTATATAAAAGAAGCTATATTTCTATCTTCTAACATCTCTCTAGGAAAAGGAAAAAGTTCCAATTTTCAAACTTTCATGCAGGTAAGCCCTTTTAATTATTCAAGTTATGTATCATCTCATAATTTTAAAAATAAAATTAATGAACATAATTTTTCAATTGATGGCAAAGTCGGTTATCCTATTTGTTATGGACCTTTCAGTTTTATACCCATTATTGGTTTTTCTTATGATATGCAAAGCCTACACACAAAAAATATCACTGAATATACATACATAGATGATAATGTCTCATCGACATACTACCCTAAAAAACATACAGAAATGAAATGGTATACCCCTTTAATAGGAGCACAATTTTCTCTATCTTCTATAAAAAATGTTATTTTAACAACAATATATGAATACCATCTAGGATCCTTACATTTAAATACAAGCTTCATCACTAATGTTGAAGCTGATATTAGTAGTAACCTAACAGAGCACATGAAATCATCCCCTTTTGTTTCAGGTCACTTTTTATCTTTAAAAGGAGCTTATATTATTAATCAAAAATTTATATTAAGTATCTTTTTTAACTATAGATACTTCCTTGCTAAAGAGAAATCAGTTACAGCCACATTACAAGGATCTCAAGTAGAAGAAGACATTACTACAACTGTTAATGAATCTTTAAATAAAAAATGTTCTAAAAATAAATGGGAATCTTTTGCAAGTGGTCTTGAATTAGGTGTGATGTTCTAATAAAAAAAGCCCTCAAGGAATAATATCCTCAAAGGCTTTTTCTTGATAAACAAGGAGGAAGAAAAATTAACGTTTAGAAAACTGAAATCTCTTTCTTGCTCCAGCAAGACCGTATTTCTTTCTTTCTTTTTTACGAGGATCCCTTGTTAAGAAACCAAGTTCTTTAAGATCACCTCTTAATTCTTCATCTTTTTTTACTAAAGCTCTAGATATGCCAAGTCTTGTAGCAATAGCCTGAGCTTCTATTCCACCACCTTTTAATCTTACGATGATGTCAAAAGATTTAGTTAAATCAAATTTTTTTAAAGGAGCCAAAATTGAGCTGCGTTGTAAAGGTAATGGAAAATATTCTTCCAAGGTTCTTCCGTTAACATCAATCTTTCCTGAACCTCTTCTTAGTTTAACTGCAGATACAGCTGTCTTTCTTCTACCGATTCCTACAATTTCTTCAATAACTTTTTTTGTTTTTGCCATCTTTCTTATCTCTTTATATATTTACTGATATTGGTTGTTGCGCTTGCATGTTATGTTCACTTCCTGCAAAAACGCGAAGCTTCTTTAACTGACTTTTAGCTAATTTACTTTTCTTAGGCATCATTCCTCTAACTGCATGAGCAATAATCTCTTCAGGTTTTTTCTCTTTCATAACTTTATAAGGAATTTCTCTAAGTCCTCCAATATGCCCAGTATAATGTCTATATACTTTTTGAGCTTCTTTAGCTCCTGTAACCTCGATTTTTTCTGCATTAATTATTATAACACCATCACCGGCATCTACATGATAAGTAAATGTAGGCTTGTGTTTACCTCTTAAAATCTTAGCAACTTCTGAAGCAAATCTTCCCAAAGTTTTTCCAGTAGCATCTAGTAAATACCATTTCCTAGCTTGCAAAGCTTGCTCTTTGGTAAGCAATATGGTCTTGTTTTTTCGATTCATTTTATCTATCGCCTTCATATAATAAATTCTTAATCCAAAAGAATACTCTATCGACAATTTTTTGCCAAGAAAAAGAGCTATTATCTCTCTTGAAAAATTCACTTACTCTAATGTAAAATATGAATCTACTATTTTCAACTAAAAATTTTTATGACTATAATTAATACTTTTTATATAAGAACCTATGGATGCCAAATGAATGAGCTTGACTCTGAGGTTATCATAGGACAACTATTAAATCTCGGTTTAACTCAAACTGAAGATGAAACAAAAGCTGATCTTATAATTTTTAATACGTGTTCGATAAGAGATTTGGCAGAGAGAAAAGTCATGGGCAAACTAGGACTGCTCGGAAGAAAGAAAAAAAAGGCTTTAATAGGAGTCATGGGCTGCATGGCCAGAGCTAAAAAAGAGTCTCTATTAAAAAAATTTCCTCATATAGATTTTGTTTTAGGTCCCAATAATATAACAGATCTCGAAGCTTCTATCAAAAAAGCTCTTACAAATCAAAAGACCTTAAAAACAGAAGATAAATATGAAGACAATTTAAATTATTTAATTGCTAAAAGAAATAATCCATATAAAGCATATGTCTCTATCATCAAAGGATGTAATAAATTTTGTACTTACTGTGTAGTTCCTCATCTTAGAGGAAGAGAAACATCAAGACCTGTAAATGAAATTCTTTTAGAATGCAAAGCTTTAGCTGAAAAAGGATACAAAGAAATTATTTTATTAGGCCAAAATGTAAACAGCTTTGGTAAAGACTTTATTTCAAAAAATTATTTATTCCATGATCTTTTAAATGACATAGACAAGATAAACGGCATAGAAAGAATAAGATTCATGACATCGCACCCTATAGACATTACGATAGAGCTTATGCATGCTATAAGAGACCTTCCATCAGTTTGTGAATTTGTACATTTCCCTTTGCAAGCAGGATCAAACAGAATCTTAAAAAAGATGCATAGAATTTATACAAAAGAAGAATATTTCGATAAAGTAGCTACTTTAAAAGAGCTTATACCTAATATAAAAATAGGAACTGATATTATTGTAGGTTTTCCAACAGAAACAGAAGATGATTTTTTACAAACTATAGAAGCTTTTCAAAAAATACGATTTTCTTTAGCTTACATATTTGCTTATAGCAAAAGAAAAAATACGGCAGCTTATCGTTTTATAGATGATGTCTCAGAAGACACAAAACAACAAAGACTTCAAACACTACTCTCTTTGCATGATCAAATCACAAAAGAAGATAAACAAAAAGAAATAGGCTCTATAAAAGAAGTTTTAATAGAAAGACTAAGTAAAGATAGTCTTACTTTAAAAGGAAAAACAAGATGCCATGAAAAAGTTATTTTCAAAGGCAATGTTGATCTTTTAGGTACAACGCAAAAAATAAAGTTAGAAAAATTTAATCATCAGACATTTTTAGGAACACTTTGCTCTTAGCAGTTTACTTTAATAAATTTAGCTTCTTCTGAATCTCTCAGATTTTCTAACAATTCTTTTGTTTCCAACATATCAGACCATAATTCAAAAGGAGCATCATATCCCGGAGGGAGATATCTTTTAATTTGATTTTTTTTCTCCGGATTAAATTTCCACAGCAAAGGGCTCTCTTCTTTTGACGTAGCATCGCTAATAGCCATCTCAAACTCACCTCTTCTATCAGAAAGAGTCAATAAATAAGGATTCCCTTCAAAAACAAAAGCTATTCTATCTCCTTCTTTTGCATATTCCAATAAATTAGAAGGCATATAAAGAGACAATTGATCCTGAATGAATTTAGGATATATATTAGTTATAATATGATAATCAGAAGGTTTAGGAATTACTTTTTCTCCATCAGGGTATGTATATCTCTCTTTATATTTACAAGTCCAATCATCCCCTATTAAAAAAGTATTACTATAAAAAATAACTCCTAATTCTCCTTTACGAACATTTTTCTCTTCAAAAGATGGAAATATTTCTTTTAAATCAATATCTTTATCTCTTATTAAAGCGGGATTTTTTTCAAAATAAGAAAACTTTGTTTTAGTTAGAATTTTTTCTTTAGGAATAATTTTTAAACTTAAATCCTGATCTGATAGATTTCCTCTACATAATTTAACATAAGAAATATCTTTGTCTTTTGTGAACATATCCTGACTTGAAGCAACAGGTTTTTCTAATTCAGTTTTGCCAATTTCATCTATTACATTTTGAACTTTTAAAGATTTCACTTCATGAGGTTTTGTTTTAGGAGAACATACTAATCTTACATCTAAAAAATCTTCTTGATTGCTGATTATTTCTACATCAGAAATATCCTTATCCTCTGTAAACATATATTCTGGACATCTCGCAGGAAGTTGTTTTACAACAGCTAGAGAATCTCCATTTCCCAATATAAAATCTTTACTAGTTTCATCTATTGCATTTTGGACTTTCAAGGATTTCATTTCATGATGTTTCATTTTAGGAGAACATACTAATCTTGCATGTAAAAATTCTTCTTGCCCTCTAACTATTTTTACATCAGAACTATCCTTGTCTTCTATAAACATATCTGCTGGTGAAGAGATCGAGGTTTCTCTTTTCATCTTACCTATCACAGTGTTTTCCAATATTAAATCTTCGCCACTTCCTATGATCTGAGTTGATATATTTATCTTTGAACTTGCAAAGCTGTTTTGAAAAGCATCTGAAGAGGTTACAGGTCTATTATAGTATAAATAACCTAAAACAGATAAAGCTATCATCGAAACTGCTAAGGCTCCCATTAAAACTTTTTTCCAAAGATTACTTTTACTTTGTTTTTCTTCTGATATCTCGTAGTAAAAAGGTTTTAAAATTAATTTTGATTGAGAAGAAACATCCTTAACAATACTTTTTAAATAAGATATCGATTCAGTATCTTGTATTTTTTTTGCTATATCTAAAGCCTTCTTAATAATTAAAGAGTAATTTTCTTTATCCAGCTCTTCTAACTCTTCCATTAAAAACTTGATAGTATTTAGATCTTTTCGAACAACAGCATCAAAAATATCATATACCATTACTTCTTGATCTGTGCATCTATCCCTATTAAATTCACTTTTATGAAAAAGATCAAAAAAAGACTTTAACACCAATTCATTATCACTTAATTTTTTAGGCTTTATGGCTTTGACATTTTTTTTGCTAAGCAAATAAGAAGCTGTAAAAGAAGCTGAACAACTTATTAAAAAAAACATTCCAGTAAAAAGATAACTTGAAAAAATTGCGCTACTAACAACCGCCACAACACCGCTTACAACAGTCAATAAAGCATTACTAGTTATATAAAACTTATCGTTTTTCCAATTAGCGCTTATTCTATTCTGTAAAGAATCTACGTGATTAGTAACAGTCATCTTTCACCTAATATTTATAAAAATAACGATACTTTATAGAGGAAACAAAAATTAAGCAAATCTTAAAAAATTTACTATAAAAGCTTTTGAAACTCTTTTTCAGAAAGTATCTTTACCCCTAAAGACTGTGCTTTTGTATATTTTGAACCTGGATCATCCCCAACAAGTACATAATCAGTATTTTTACTAACAGAAGAAGAGGTTTTCCCGCCTCTTTCTTTGATAAAAGATGAAGCTTCATCTCTTGTATATTCTTGCAAAGCCCCGGTTAATACAAATGTTTTACCAGAGAATAAATGGTTAGATATTTTTTTCTTTGTGACCCTGCCCGGTCTAACTCCGTGAGATAAAAGAAGTTTTATCTCTTCTTTATTATGGTGATCTTTAAAAAAATCAATTATCGAATCAGCAACTTTTTCACCGACACCTTCTATTCCTACAAGCTCTTCTTTATCAAGTTTCATCAAAGAGTCTAAATCGCCAGCATAATTAGCTAAAAGTTCTGCTGTTTCTTTCCCTACATACTTTATTTCAAGTCCCATGATAAAACGATTTAAAGGACATTGCTTAGAAGCTTCAATACTGTTTAATAAATTATGAATCGACTTTTCTTTAAACCCTTCAAGCAATGAAAGCTTCTCTTCATCTAAAACATAAATATCAGAAACTCTTCTAATAAGTCCTTTATTAAAAAGCTGTTCAACTACTCTCTCTCCCATATGATCTATATCCATGGCAACTTTGGATGCAAAAAAAGCTAAATACCTTAATTTTCTACCTTCACATTTAGAATTAGGGCAACGAATAGCCACCTCACCTGGCTTATGAATTACAAGGGCGTCACATATAGGACATTTTCCTGGCATCTTCCAAGGTTTAGAATCTTTTGGTCTTTTTTTCAAATCAACGCTAACAACTTTGGGAATTACATCCCCTCCCTTTTCAATAATCACATGATCATTGATACGTATGTCTTTACGTTTTATCTCATCCTGGTTATGTAAAGTAGCCCTTGAGATTGTACTTCCGGCTAATTTTACAGATTCTAGTTCAGCTACTGGAGTTAAAACACCCGTTCTTCCTACCTGAACTGTTATATCATTGATTTTTGAAACGGCCTGTTCCGGAGCAAATTTATAAGCAACTGCAAAACGTGGAGATTTACCTGTCGCACCTAACTTATTATGTAAATTAAGATCATCAACTTTAATTACTATACCATCTATTTCAAAAGAAAGTTTTGATCTAATCTCTTTGATCTTATTAGCAAAATCTAATATTTCTTCAATATTTTTACATTTTGCAAAGCAATTTTCTTTAGAAACTGGAAGATGCATCTCTTTTAAGTATTTATGTACTTCAAATTGTGAATCTAATATTTCCTCTCCATCTGCTATACCATAACAGACCATCCCTAACTTTCTTCTAGCTACTTCTCTTGAATCTAGTAACTTCAATGATCCAGCTGCTGCATTTCTTGGATTTGCCCATGGTTCCAAACCATCTTCTTCTCTTTGCAGATTAAGATTATAAAAAGTGTTTTTATGCATAAACACTTCTCCTCTTATCTCTAAAACTTCAGGCACATCTTTCACATGTAAGCTTAAAGGAATTGTCTTTATAGTCTTAACATTCGAAGTAACATCATCTCCAATTTTACCATTGCCTCTTGTTAAAGCTCTTTTCAATACCCCTTTCTCATATCTTATTGAAATAGCAGTACCATCCATCTTAAGTTCTACGCAATAAGAAAGGTCTTTTTGATTTAATAGTTTTTCAACTCTTTTAATAAAATCATCGATCTCTTTTTCAGAATAGGTATTAGCCAAAGAGAGCATAGGAGTTTCATGTTTACCCTGTTTAAACCCTTTAGAAGGTGACTCGGAAACTCTTTTCGTAGGAGAATTTTCAGCTATCAAGTTTGAATGTTTTTTTTCGAATTTCTCTAATTGCTTAAGTCTTTGATCATATTCATAATCAGAAATGACAGGTTTACATTCATCATAATAATGTCTGTCATGTTCTAAAATCTCATCTACTAATTTCAAATAGCTTTCTTCAGTTTTAAGCTCTTTTTTCATCTAATCTCCTAAAAATTCAACAAAAAATACATATGTACTTAAAGACTGTAAATTAATTATCACTCTATTTTTAGTTATTTCAAATTTTTCTTTTTTTCCATCTTGATGGGAATTAAAAACTTCTTCAAAAACTTTAACATTTGCTAAGTTAATCTCATAATTTTCATACAAGTTGCTACTGAAATTATGTATACAGAACAAAGTTTTTTCTTTTGCTTTTCGTATATAAGATATCACATTATTTTCTTTATCACAGCAATCAATCCAAGAAAATCCTTTTTCTTCAAAATCACAATACCACAATACATTATTTTGCAAATAAAAACGATTTAAAGAGCTTACAAACTCATGGAAATCTTTATGCAAAGGGTCATTTAACAAATCCCAATTAATTTGGCCCTTACAATTCCATTCTTCTTCCTGAGCTATTTCCGTTCCCATAAAGGTAAGTTTTTTTCCTGTATGAAACATCATAAAACTTAAAAGAAGTTTTAAATGTTCAAATCTATCTTCTTTAGATTTGCCCATTTTTCCTAAAAGACTCTTTTTACCATGAACAACCTCATCATGAGAAAGAGGCAAAATGAAATTTTCAGAAAAGGCATACATATAGTTAAAAGTAAGTTTATCGTGCTTGAACTTTTTATATTCCTCTTTAGTAGCAAAATACTGCAAAGTGTCGTTCATCCATCCCAGATCCCATTTTAAATCAAATCCCAAATTACCTTCTCCCTTTGTCGTTGGATAATGAGTAGATTCTTCTGCTATCATTAAAACATCAGGAAATTTTTCATGAACGATTTTATTTAAACTTTTTAAAAAATCTATACCTTCTAAATTAAGGTTTCCTCCATGTTTATTTGGAACCCACTTCCCTTTTTCTCTTGCATAATCTAAATAAATAACAGAAGAAACAGCATCGACTCTTATTCCATCTACATGAGTTTTTTCTAAAAAGAAAAGAGCTGAAGAAATTAAAAAATTACAAACATTTTTTTTTCTATAATCAAATATATTTGTACTCCACTGAGGATGAAATCCCATCAAAGGATCCTCATGTTCATACAAGGAAGTTCCATCAAACTTGTTTAAAGCAAAATCATCTGTTGGAAAATGTCCTGGAACCCAATCTATAATAACTCCTATCCCTTGTTGATGTGCATAATTCACAAAATACTGAAAGTCATCAAAACTACCATATCTACTAGTTGGAGCAAAATACCCGGTCACCTGATATCCCCACGATTCATCTAAAGGATGTTCCATAACAGGTAACAGCTCTATATGAGTATATCCCATTTTCTTACAATACTCACAAAGCATATGAGAGAGATCTTTATAATTAAAAAAATCATTTTGATTTTCTTTCCAAGAACCTAAATGAACCTCATAGATATTTAAAGGAAAATTATCTTTCCCTTGTTTTCTTTTTTCCATCCAAGAACTATCTTCCCAATAAAAACCATTAACATTACATACTAAAGAAGAGCTATGAGGTCTTTTTTCAAAAGAAAATCCAAAAGGATCCGTTTTAATTTTTCTATAACCATCCTCTGTTTGAATTTCAAATTTATATCTTTCATGATCGAAAATATCCGGCATAAATATTTCCCAGACACCACTACCATACAACTTTCTTAATAAAAAAAATCTTCCGTCCCAATTATTAAAATCACCTATTAAAGAAACACTTTTTGCATTAGGAGCCCAAAGAGAAAACCTACACCCTTTTACATCATCAACCTGAGTAATATGAGCTCCAAAGATATTATAAAGCTCAATATAAGAACCTTTTTCAAAACTATCTATTTCATCTTTTGTCAATAAAGGTTCAAACGAATAAGGATCATAAACAAAACGTCCATCCTCATAACAAATCTGATAATCTTTATCTGTAAAATCTACAGGCACGTGATATTCAAAAATTCCATAATCGTTTTGTTTATCGATTAAAATTTTTTCGCCTTTTACTTTAAGACATATCTCATCTTTATCAGGTGCACTTATTCTTATAACTTTCGTTAAAGAAAGTTCATGTAAGCCTAAATATTCATAAGGATTGTCTAATTTAATTTCAGAATGCATAACCAACTTCTTTTTTATTTTTATAACAAAAAATTTTAAGAATTAAAAATTATTTCTGAAATCTATCGAAAAAATATGTTTTATTTGCACTTATAACAATTTCGTCTGATTTAGAAATGAAAGATCCTTTTTCCTTAATAGATTTTCTTATTCTAAATGATTTGATAGATTTATCTAGATCAAAAGAAAAAGAAGCATTTTTTTTAGCAAAGAGCCGAATTTTTTTTATCTGTTTTTTAGCCCAAATAAGATCTAAAAAACCAAAAGAAGTATTAATATTAAATAGCATACCACTATGACAAGAAACTAAAAGGTTAGGCAAGATACTTAATTTATCTTCATCTTCTTTAAAAAAACATAAACGAATAAGCTCATAGCCTTTATTAAGTAAGATATTAGGATCTCCATAATCCTCATTAAAGCCTAATCCCAAATAATTATCATCTTTAAGCTTTGGAACTAAAATACCTTCGAAACCTGCATAAAAGATTTTTTCAAAGACCTTCTCAACATTTACTTTGTCTTTTTTATTTATTAAATCTTCCGCTTCTACAAGAGAAGAAGCTACTCCTGAATAATCATCAATATTAGTTTTTATTTTTTGACCTAAAAAAAACCAAAACGGTAAAAACTCTTTCAAGTCTTCTCTTTTTTGAATAGCTTGCCAATCTTGTTTTTTATTTATTCCTAAAAACAATTTCTCTTCTTTGATATCAGAAGAAAAGCATTTTACATCTAAAGATATTGCAATTGTATCTTTAGCTTTAATTGTGATGGTTTCATTATCCAAATTACAAATAATTGAATCTTTTAGCTTTTTCACAAATATATTGACTTTCCCATCTTTATAAAAAACATAAAACCTATAGTAATTATTTTCAGATCTACCTTGAACAATAATTCTATTTTTTTCTAAATCATCAAACACAGTAAATCCTTGAACAGGACCTTTTAGATCAAATACAAGTTTTTTTTCATCAATGAAAAGGGCTGTTGGAAATGCTTTTACAATACAATTTGTCGAAGGCAAAAGCATCTTCTCTCCAGGTAGATGAGAAAAAGGTTTTAATACTTTATTTAATTTTATAAACATTGTCCGAAAAGATTGTTTTCCTCATTTTTTTCTGCGTAAACATTTACTATTTTATTTCTAGAAAGGTTATCACCTTTAAACTTTACAAGTAAAAAGTTATCCGAGTGTCCTTTAAAAAAGCCTTTTTTATCTTGCCCTTCTATTAAAACCTTCATATTCATATTTGTAAATGTTTGTCTTAAGTTATAAGATTCTTTTCTACTTATTTGCAAAAGCTTTTCTTTTCTTTGTTTTTTTATATCATCTTCAACCTTACAGGTCATTTTAGAAGAGATAGCCAAGTCACTATCGCTATAAGAAAAAACATGTACTTTTAAAAATTTTACTTTTTTAACAACTTTTATACTTTCTTCAAAATCTCGTTCTTCTTCTCCTGGGAAGCCTACTATTATATCTGTTGAGAACGTAAAACCATTATCTCTTTTCTTTAAAGTAGACACAATTTTTAAAAAGTCTTCTACTTTATAATTTCTTCTCATTTTTTTTAAAATCTTGTTCGAACCAGATTGCAAAGAAATATGTAAGCTTTTACTTACCTTTGGACTTTTTACAATTACATCTAATAAATCGTTAGAAAGATCTTCCGGATTAATAGATGACAAACGTATTCTTTGAAGTTTTTCTATTTTTTCTAACTTTTTGATCAAAGCTAAAAGATCTATATTATCATAACTATATTTTCCTAAGTTAATACCTGTTAGAACAATTTCTTTATATCCATTTTCTACAAGCGAAGACACTTCTTTTAGAACCTTATCAAAAGGTTCACTATAAATATTATTTCTAACATATGGAATTACACAATAAGAACAAAAGTTATCACACCCTTCTTGAATTTTTATAAAGGCTCTCGTTCTCCCCTCAAAATCACAAATCTCAAAAGGCGTCTTTTTCTTCGTTAAAACCTCAATCAGCTCTCTTTTATCTTTAATTATTAGAACATTTTCTTCTTTCTTGCAAAAAGAAGCCATACATCCTGTTATAACAATCTTAGCATCAGGATAATCTTTTTTGATAGATTGGATAATAGTATTTGAAGATTTTGCTGCAGATCGGGTAACCATACATGTATTTACTATACAAATATCAGGCAACTGATTTTTTTTTGCTTTAATAAAACCGATCTTTTTTAACTGAGAAGAGAAGACTTCTGACTCATATTGATTGCTTCTACATCCCAAAGTAAAAATTTTAAATTTTTTCATGATATTGTTATTGAAAAATAATCTTAAAAAAAGTTAGACAGATGATATCAGAGTTTATAAAAAAAAACAATACATTGATTTATAAGTAAAATTTATATGAGTCAAGAAATTAGTATAATATCAGCTGCCATATCAATTTTTTGGATTTTTAATGCCATTGGGCAAACAGCTATATTTATATCTACCCTCTCTCCTTATCCTGAAAATAGACAAAAAAAGATCATTATAAGAGAAGTGACTATAGCTCTAATAATCCTTCTTTTCTTTGCTTTTTTTGGAACCGAGTTTCTTTCTATCTTAGGCCTTACTCAAGGTATAGTAGGGATAGCAGGAGGACTTCTTCTTGTAATCATTGCTTTAAACATGATATTCCCCAAACCTAAAGTAGAGCTAAAACCACCTTCTCATGAACCTATGCTTGTGCCTTTAGCTATTCCTGGATTAGCAGGCCCCGGCAGCATAGCTGTCGTAATGTTATTTTCCTCTGAGTTAGGTCCTTTAAAAGCATCTTTAGCTACAATTTTAGCATGGATCCCTTCTTTTATTATTTTATATTTAGCTCCTTACATCAAAAAATTCTTAGGAGATAAAGGGATGCAAGCTTTTGAAAGACTAGGCGGCATGCTACTTTGTCTTTTTGGAATACAAATGATAGCCTCTGGAATTATTCATTTAATTAAAGCTAATTTTTAAAAATTATTGCAACAAACACAAAAAGGCTTTAAAAGTATTTTTCAATAATTTTATTAAAAAAATATGACTACTATTCAAAGTATTCAATATGCTCCTGAAAAAACTTTTTTCTTTAATAAGAAAAACCATTTATCATATTCAAAAATTGGAAAAATCTGTCTTACAGCTATTGTTTGTTATATAGCTGCCAGAATATTATTTTCTGAAAACTTACCTATCAAATACCATGGCATTAGAGCAGCTAGAAGAAACCTCACAGACAGATTAAGTTTTGATCTTCTCTATACATTTTTCCCAACATCTAATTTTCTTTCAAACGTACTTGTTGGGGTCCTTGGTGCCGTTGCAAGAATAGCTCTTACAAAGTTAGCTTTTGCCACAGCAACTTTTGCTCTTGGATTTTTTGGATTTACAATTATTCCTGCAATAATAACTTCTATTACAACTGCTGCTGTAATAAAATCTTCATTCCTCATTCCTATTGCAGAAGAAATCCTTATAAGAGGATTTCTTCTGGCAGGTGAGATGAAAATATTTTCTGAAAACAAAGCTATCTTTGAAAATGCTAAAATATTTTCAATACTTCATCTAACTAATGTATTTAATTGTATTTGCGCTTTTGGCGCTGGAATTTTATATGGAAGGATGAGAGTTATTACAGGTAATCTATGGGCATCAACCATAGCACATAGTCTTTACAATCTTAACATTCTCTTCGACTTTATATAATAAACCTTTCTACTTTATTTTCTAAAGTTGAAGGTATTTCTATCTTAAGCAAAATATCATTTTCCTCATAATCACAAGATATAACCTTACCTTCTCTCATAAGCTCACAAGCTAAAGAATAATAACTTTGAGGAATCTTCAAAGAGACTATTTTCCTAAGCTTAGCTATCTGTTTTTCCATCATCTCTTCAAGAGTTGAAAAACCCTTTTTTGTTTTAGCAGATATCAAAACAGTTTTAGAAAGCTTAATCTTCAACTTATTAATAACAGTGGTATTATCTTCATCAATTTTATTTAAACAGTTAATCATAGGAAGTTTATCTGCATCTAGTTCTTTAAGAACTTGAAATGTTGCATCGATATGTTCTTCAACATCATTATCTGTAGTATCCACAACATGAAGTAATATATCAGCTAACGATGCTTCTTCTAGAGTGCTTTTAAAAGCAGCAACAAGCATATGAGGTAATTTTCTTATAAAGCCTACAGTATCTATTAATAAAATATCCTGTCCATTAGGCAGTTTATACTTTTTAGTAGTCGTATCAAGGGTTGCAAAAAGCTTGTCTTCTATTAAAACATCAGCATCAGTCAAAGCTTTTAATAAAGTTGATTTACCAGCATTGGTATAACCAATAATAGCAAATGTAGGAATATTATTTTTTTTACGAAGACTTCTTTGAAGTTCCCTTTGTTTTTTTATTTCTACAAGTTCTTTAGAAAGCTTAGATATTTTTCTTTTTAAAATCCTTTTATCAATTTCTATTTGTCTTTCACCTTCTCCTTTTAAATATCCTCCCTTACCACCACCAGTTCTTTGTCTGCTAAGATGAGTCCACATTCTTTTTAGTCTAGGAAGCTGATATCTAAACTCGGCTAAGTCAATTTGAATCTTAGATTCTTTAGTTTTTGCATGTTTTGCAAAAACACCTAAAATAAGTTCAGTTCTATCTATTACAGTTATTTTCAAACTTTTTTCTAAATTTCTTTGTTGGTGAGGAGAAATCTCTTCATCAAAAACAACGATATCAATCTTGTTTTCTTTACAATAGTCAAGTAGATACTCTATTTTCCCTTTTCCTAAATACGTAGACGATTCTATTCTTTTTATTGGAAATGATGATTTTTCGACAGTTTGAAAACCAAACGTATCTCCTAAAAGTTCAAGTTCATCTAAATGTCTATAAGAAATATCTTTTTCTTTTGTAGAAAAATATACTCCAATAAGTAAAGCTCTAGCATCTTCTTCAAGATCTTCTAATCTTCCTATTTCTTCATTCATATATTAAAATCCAATTCCAGTCCGTCATAACTTAAGAAAAAATTATCCTCTAACACACTTTGAACCTTTGCATGGTCTATCTCATGAGCAATATGAGTAAAGTATGTTTTTTTAGCTCCAACTTTTTTAGAAAACTCAGTAGCCTCTTCTATAGAAAAATGCACGATAGAAGGTTCAAATCTAAGAGCGCTTAATATCAACACATCTAAATCTTTTAAATATGTTAATATATCATCATCGTACTCTCTTATATCAGAGACATAAGCCATATTTCCTATTCTATATCCTGTTACATGCATTGTCTTTTGATGATAAAAGAAATAATTTATCTCAATCCCATCAATAAAAAAAGAGTTTTTCTTATTATCAATCACTTCAAAATCCAATTGAGCACTTACAGTCTTATTACCATCCATTTCCTCAAATAAATAATAATACTGTCTTTTGAGTTCATCATATGTATGTTGAGATAAAAAACACTTTATAGGTTTGTTATTATTAAAATAAAAAATTCTTAAATCATCCAGTCCACCAATATGATCAAAATGAGCATGAGTTAAAAGCACAGCATCAATTCTATCAATATTATATAAAAGAGCTTGCTGACGAAAATCTGGGGTAACATCAACCAGAATATTTTTACTATTTACTTTGAGTAAAACAGAAGGTCTTAGTCTTTTATTAAAAGCATCTTTACTTTTACAAACATCACAAAGGCATCCAATAACAGGAACTCCCATAGAAGAGCCTGTTCCTAAAAATAAAACCTGTCCTTTCATCTTTCTTTTCTTTGTTTAAAATTATAACACTCAGCTGCAAAATTAAAGAAGAACACGATACAAGGAGCTAACACAACACAAAAAGGAATCATAATAAAAAACCATTTAAGGCCAATAGATAAAGAATGCGTTGTTTCTAAAAAATCCCCTCCTGTTAAAACAGCAGCCAAAGATAAAACTCCTACTACAAAACTAATAGGGAAAAGAGCTACAAAAAACGAAACTAAGTTAGCGAATATACCTTCTTTAAATCCTTGAAGAAGAAAAAACCAAAGTTTAAACCTTTTTGTCCTTTTTAAAGCTATTAATGGAGATACAAAAAACAAAACGACCAAGTTAAATAAAACAAGAAGTAAAGATCCCAAAATAAGTAAAAAAGGAGCAAAAGAAAGAACAATACTAATAAAAGAACCGATATGAGGTATTTCTTTTAGAAGCATAAAGATTCCCAAAACAATCCACAAAAATAAATATACAAGTATTGGAGGCATCGATAAATAAGCTGTTCCCAAAATAAGCTCGGATGATGATTTTATTATTTTCTTATAGTCAACTCTAATATTTTTAACTTCAGAGCGATAAACTCTTATTAAAAGAACTCCAAGAGACAACAGAATACCCGATGAAAGTAAAATAGGCAAAAATACAAGACTCATAGCTACCCATTTGCTCGTATCAAAAGCAATAGCTCTTCCAAAAACTATTAATATTCCGCAAAGTACTAATGTTAGAAAAACAAAAAGAAGCTTCTTTCTATTAAAAGATAAAAATAAAGCTCTATCGAAACTTTTGCCAAGATCATGTAAAGTCATATCTTACCTTTGATAAGTAAATATTAAAGAATACCTATATAGACAAGAAATGACAATAAAAATTGTTTTGCTTGGTTAACTAAAAATAAATTAATCTATCTCTTCGCCAGCTAAAGATTCCAATGAAATTGATGGTTTTAAAGGTATATCGAGAGTATTAAAAGCTTCTCGATATAAACCTTGAAAGGACATCTCCGACATAACATCAAGATCAAATATTTTATCATTTGCATTATATGGAATATTTTCAACATTCTTTTGCGTACCTAAAACATAAAGAGATAATAGGCTATAATTCTCATCTATTTCTCCCATTAGACGCACATTGTGAAGTCTTCCTGTTTTATAATATTCTTCAAGACTCTTCTTCGATATTTTTTTTCTAATAATTCCATAAATTCTAAAATGGAGTTAAAAGTTTCAACACTTTTTATAGACAAAGAAGGATTCAAAACCAGATCTTTATTATCATTTATTACAAAAATTTTTTGTAAATCAAATACATCGCAATCTAGCTTTTTTCTAAAGAGATTACAGTCAGGATCAGAAAGAACTCTTTTTAATGTCGTCGTCATATTACATCTTTTTTTTATTAAATATTTTCTAACAATCTTTAAAAAACAGGAGTTACAGAAGTTTCATACCCCTGTAGGTCTCTATTTTCTTCTCCAATTTCTATCCAAGTATCGGGAATATAAAAACCTGGATCAACTGCCACGGCTGAAGAACGATCTGAAAACACAGGAGGTTTTTCTACAGGCTTTTCTTCTTTTTTCACCTCTTTTTGAGGTTTTTTCTCTTCTTTACAAGGTATTGGAGATCTTAGTATATACGTTGCTAAATATTGATAGTTCTCATTAATTTTCCCCATAAGTTCAGGATCATGTATCTTCCCCGTTCTATAATACTCTTTGCGATTTTGTTTTGATATTTCATATTCTAAATCTTCTATAACACCTAACATAAGATGAAATATATTAAAATCTTTTATAGCAGAAACCCCATCATGTAGCTTATGATGTAATTTACCATTTGAACCTATTTCAAACTCAGCTTCTATGTCATTTGCATTAAAACATTGACCCTCTCTAAATTTACAGCAATCAGGATCTGAAAGAATTCTTTTTAATGTTGCAGTCATTATTAACCTCAGTTATGGGTTTTAACAAGCTAGTAAAGTCGTTTTATAAAACTTTAAACTCGGTTTTTTCTTTTGGTGACAATAAGCAATTAAACCGGACAATAAATTTATTAAAAAATTAGCGGGACTT
>Ga0233431_1002393_pt1 | contig 26372 bp, 15 predicted proteins | sample SI_118_April2016_FD_179867 | JGI IMG/M metagenome (GOLD analysis project Ga0233431, IMG submission 179867) | Seawater microbial communities from Saanich Inlet, British Columbia, Canada - SI_118_April2016_200_MG | ecosystem: Environmental > Aquatic > Marine > Inlet | place: Canada: British...
TGGCTTATATGTCATTTCGGATGTAGGACTAAATTGATTACTTGCTTTATTTACATTCTTTACTTGTTGAGGTGGCTTATATGTCATTTCGGATGTAGGACTAAATTGATTACTTGCTTTATTTACATTCTTTACTTGTTGAGGTGGCTTATATGTCATTTCGGATGTAGGACTAAATTGCATGTGCCCACCATCCATTGAATGTGATGTCGCGGATTCAAAACCGGGAGAAGTGGATGAACTAGCTCCACCTACCAGGTGGATCGCATTGACGGGTGTATCTACACCGGTCTGTCGATCAGGTTGAGTTGATCGTGTTAATGGTATGGATGGATCAGTTGGTAGAGGACTAACATTTCCTGCGTCATGTTGTGTTGGTGTTGGCGTTGGTGACATGGTAGGTTGTTTTGCGTGTTCTAACAAGTTTGTTAGATAGTGTATCTTGGTTGTCAATTGTTCGACTCGTGTAGTTAGTGATTCGACGTTGTTTTCAAGTTTATTTAAATCGGGACCATGTTCATCGCGACCATGTTCATCGTGCACATCGCGTACATGTACACCGTGACCTGGTACACGGTGACCAGGTACACTGTGTTGATGAGTATCTTGAATTAATTGCGTATGGTGTCCGTCAGGTATATATTTGTTTCCCAGTTCACCGTCATGCCTATTAGCAACTTTTTTAATTAAATCGTCTGAAATACCGACACCCCCATATTGATCCGAAGATATCGAAAATTTTTCTGAAACGTGTGTCATTTATAGTTATGTTGAAATATTATATTATATATATACTTAATATTTTTACATACTACATTGTTTGCATAAGGTGTGCAACGATTTCAATCGAATTCGATACAACTAAATATTGCTTTAAAAAATTAATACTAACATCAAACAAATGATTAGCTAAATATACAAACATCTTTATATAACTATCTATAATGTCACGCAGTTGAGTTTTTAGATCGCTGTCTGATAAGGTCATTGACTCGAATATTATTGTTATTATGTATTCTACTAATTCTTGAATGCTGTTAAATTCTGTCGGAACATCACATACACGAACCGCATATTCAGTTATTTTATTCGGGATCTTGTCAAATATAATAGTTTTAATATTACGTATGCCATCGACATCCATCATTATTGATTTGATAATATTATTTATTTTTTTGTGAACATCATTATTGCGTATATATTCTAGCTTTACAGTTGCTGTGGATAATTGGTCACCACGTTTTGAGTATATTGGAGTATTTGATACAATATGATCATATATACACTTTGTAATTGCATCAAATAAACAATGCATAAGCATGAATTTAATGATTTTTTTTATTATGTTTTGTATATTACAAATACCTGGGGTTTTATTGTGTATTATGTTATATAAAAAACTCCCACTTTGTTCCCAATTACCATTAAAAATAGGGTATATCGTGTTTATTATGACATGTAGTGTTTGTATATATTGTTCATTAATACTACGTGTATTCGTAATCGATTTCATATGCATGTGTATTTTTGAGAATGTATTATTGTCGTTGCAGAGATATTCACATATTTGCGCAAATAAACAATATTGTGCGCGGTACTCGACGATATCGTCATATTCGAACAGCTTTTCATACTCGTCAGGTTTAATTATAATATCATTATCATTAAATTGATTAATACATTGTGTAATAATGGTACCAAATACATTATTTTCTAAACTTGTTTTATTTATCGATGCAATTGATTGTCCAGTAGGTATATTGTTATATGTGTAGTATTCATGTAGAATGTTGTCATATATATTATTAACATATTTATTAAGCATGTCTTTATTAATTGCGTGGACGTCTACGATAGTATTTATATTGGGGACTTGTACGTCAATTGACGCATACATAATAGTACCAATCAAATATATACACATCTCATTTATATATGCACCAATTTTATTTGGTAATTTAATTCCAACTGTTTCGATATGCTTGTCGGAATCAATACTCATTATGGAAGATATTGTTAACAGTACGTTAATTTGTTCAGTCATTTGTGATATAGCTAAATCGTATGTGTGTTTATTACAATGTACTAACGCACACATCGTCTTAACATCTTCTGGTATTACTCGCATAATACATATATCAATCGGAGAACGTTTACCATTGCTCATACTTAGATTGGCGCCGTGATTATTTAATTGATGTACAACTTCGGAATTTCGATCCATTATACATATTATGTTTGTATGATTACTTGGTACGTGTTCACAAATGTTTTTAAGCAGTATTTCTGTTGAATTGGATTCCATATTAATATATAGATTACCGCCACCTTGCGGTGGTGGTGTATCGAGTTGAATTGGTTCGATATTATCAATCATCTGATCAATGTATACACCTACGTTGAATCCGTTCAATTCATTATCATTGCAATTAATTAGTTTGGTTATAAGTTGTAGTGACATTTTATTTATTTCGTTATTAATTTTGAGTTTATATTTGTTAATCATTGCACTTATAATGGCGCTTGTTAGTAACGTTTTATCGATACCCATATTAACAGGAACATACTGTTCATTAATTGTTGCAATGTTTTCATCAGTTGCATTTTTTATTATTTGTTTATTTATATATATATATACATATATCAATGCTATTTCTGGGCATATACTCAAAAAATTGTAAAAGTCATTGCAACTCATTATATGGCCATTGTTATTAAAATTTATAAATATATCGTTTGCGTTACCAGTACTTAACACATCAGTTGTTTGAATTAACGAGGATGTTAACGAGTCAATTTTCATATGTGAATGTAGCGTAGTAAGTATAGTTTCAGCATTGTCACTATTTAATGTAGCTTTATGATAAGTTCCGCTGGACACATATAGACCGGGTTTATCTGGTTGTGTACTATCGTTATCAACATATCCGATAGAACGAGAGAGCGAGCATGATTTATCTAAATAAATAAGTGGCCCCAAAAATTGTTCATCCATGTATAAAGTATGGCGGCTATTAAATTTGAATAAATGGTCTAACATTATATGTTGATGCGTATCAAAATCGTTCGTGTAAATGCTGTTAATATATTCAGATAATGTATTCGGGAGCTCTAGTGGTGCAGTCATATCATATCTGTCCATATAGTTATGCACTGGTAATGTATGTTCTGGTTTATGTTCTGGTGTATGTTCTGGTGTATACATATTTTCAATAACGTTATCGATATTATCATAAATTTGTTGATAATATGTTGCTTTAATTATGTCTCTAAACTGTGATATCATATTGCGAACAGATGTGTAAAATTTAAATATTTTTGATTCCATGTCAGTAAAAACCATCAATGCATTGTTTTTGTTTTGTTGAATTAATTCTAACTCAATTGTATGAACGTTATTCGGATCTGGAAATACTTGTAACAATTCATTTATTTGTTCGGTACGCTTTGTTATGCGCGGTATTGATAACCGTATTATTGCTAGTAGATTAGGTATCGATAATAAACGCTCCATCGCAGTTGGGATAGCATGTTTAAATAGTATTACCAATTGCCTACAATCATGACGGTTATTTTCTATATATATTAATAATTCATTTACATTATTACAATATAATATTATTTTTTTAAGCAATGCCATTGTATCACTAAGATATGTTTTTACATATTTTTCATCATCACATTCTTTTCCTCCACATGAGCAAAAAAGCGTATGGAAGGTGCATTCTGAACTAGCGTTTATATGGTTTTGTATTGAATTACCATATGTATTTACATGAACATCTTCATTTAACTTTAATGATAGTAGGTCAAATAAATCTATATTTCGCATGCGTATACCATAATCATATTGTTTTGGTGACATTACCAAATTATAAACTTGTTTTTGTAAAATATCATCACGTGCGTTTCCAATATATCCAAGGTGTTCCATTGCCCATGGCAATTCTGTATGATCTGTTAATGTCAAGTTATAATCGCTATATCGACCTTCATCCGGATTCCATAAAGCATTTACTGATTTCACAAAATTGACAAACTTGATATCAGGTTCACATAACATTACTATATACTCATATATTTCTTTACGTCTTTTGATATTTATAACGTCGGATTCGCTTTCTTTGGGTGCGTCTACTTTGGTGTCGTCTTTGGGTTCGCTTGCTGTGGGTTCGCTTGCTGTGGGTTCGTCTGATTCGGGGGGCTTATTGTTGTTGCGGATGTCTTGTGGAGATCCACTTATTATAGAAAGATCATTATCGAATTGCGTATATTCAGTTAATAGCGTGTTGAAATGGGCGCAATAATCGGCTAAATACATATTGCCAGCAGAACCAACCACTTTTACAATATCATTCAGTTTTTTTAATATTACTTGTTGCTTATAATATATACTGCAATATTGTTTACAATATTCTATTAGCTCTCCGCGTGTTATATTATTTATATTTTTGACTGCTGTATGTTTGATTATTTGCTCGAGAATTTGCGTGAGTATATATTTATCATTTCGATAGTCGATGTATGATTTACACCGTTGTATATACGTACACATGGTTTGTGGGGATAGCATTTTATATGGATTATTCGGAATGTATTGATGTTGTAATACGATATCATGTATGCTATCACGAATCATTAATGTATTATTGTTATTGTTATAAACACACACATGCCCAGTATGTGCGACATATACATCATTTTTATTAACCATACCATAGTGTCGAAATTGTAATTTTGGTGCGTCGTGGTTATTCAAAATCGAATAGAATAACGAATATGATTCGAAACAAATTACCACAAATTGTATATCAGTTGTATTGTCGTTGATATCGTCATCGACTGCTTTTGGTGATTGTTGAGTAACTGGGATGGGTGGTATTGTGTATGGGATGTATGGTATACCACTAGTAAACACGTCGCATTTATCAAGGTTGTCAATATTATTTATGTATTTAATATATTCTGCATAATTGGTGTCATTGATATCGGATGGCTTTTTTTTAGCATCATCATCATATGAACTAACAGCCGTAGTAACATCGCCTATCGCATCCGGCGTATCATCTACCTGCGTATCATCTACCGGCGTACCATCTACCGGCGTATCATCTACCGACATACCATCCGGAATAACATCGTCAACTAATACAGTCTTGTCCGGCGTATGTATACGGGCGATTCTCGCCGCAATATCCAATAATTTATTTGATACTTTAAATGTTATAATATTCGGTGTGGTGTATGTAATGTGTTCATCGATATTAATAAAATAAATTTCATTAAATATATGTTGCACAATATATGCTTTTTTATAGAATGTATTCATGCTTGTCTTACCATATATCACATTTTTTATAAATGTGTTGATATTACGATTATTATACACAGATACGTGAGGCAATTTTATGTAATACGCAATATATAATATTGTCGCAAACATATTTAATTTTTCAGAGACTTGTTCGTTGACGATCGGTACGGAATGTATATATTGCATTAACACACTTTCTATTTGTTCTGGTGTTGGTATTTTAATATTATTCAGCTTTGTCAATATCGCTGGTATTATTTTGACATAATCCGCCAGCAAATGTTTCATACACGCTTCATTTTTAAAAATAATATACCCATTTAAAATTGCATCATCAATAGATATTGGTTTAGCACCACCATGTATGTTAATATATTTATTATTATCACGCAATACATGTTCATTTGATGCATCATATGTAACGATGTTGTCGGAGTGAGATTGGTATTGATACGATACGCGTCGCCATCCACCGTGTTGTTTTTCGTGTGTTTTGTTGTGTGGATGTTTGGACGTGGTTTTATTATATATTTCAAAATTCGTAACTATTGGTGGTATTTCCGAAGTACTATCATGTTCAATTAATTTAATATTTTGTAGTTTTTCGAAGTCAGTGTTAAAAGATCTATTGCAATTTTTATTACCAGGATATAGATAGATAGTATTGCATATATGTCTATCATAAAAATATTGCCCAGTAAGGTCGAACTTGAAATATTCGTATGTGTTATTTATATATTCTCCTATCAATTTTGTAGGTACACTAAATATATCATTGATGATATATCCGGATCGTTTTACCATATTCATAACATTGTCTTTCGTAAGTATGATTGTATTATCGACATATATATATTCGTCTTTATATATTAATGCATATATTTTGTAATTATCTAACTTACATAATATACTTTTATCATCATACACAATATTTTTGATAAATGTTGTAAAGTACGCGTTATCATATTGTGATAATATAACCGTTACACCATCTGAAGTGCGTGTAAGGCTGTGATCAATAAAATCTAAAAATACATATGTATCTATCCGATATATTTGCGGATATCTACTCATGCACAGAGTAATACCATTGGCACATGTACCAGGATGCACACAAATATGTTTTCCACGGTACATATACCCCTTCATATGATCATTTTTATTAATGCATATTGATGATGCGAAAGTTCCTTGTTTGATTTTATCGATCGGGTGCGCATATATCATTGCACAGCATGAAACAACATATTGGCCAATATCGACACGCGCCTTTTCAATTACATATTTGTTATTATACATGACCACTTTACTAAAATCAACTGACTCCGTTTTTTTGATTTTATTATTATCAATTACGAATTTTTTAAAGTTATTATTAACAGATTGAGTATCGTTAACAGATTGAATAGTCGATCCATTTGTAAATAACGCATTATAAACAGGCCGTGATATAAAATTATTTATATATGGCGTTTGTATGTTAATGAGTGTGGACGTAATATTGAGCACACCCACCTTATAATATTGTTTATGTCTGTACGATACGTCCTCACATGCATACAGTAAATGTGGCATATTTTCATCAATGGTAGCAACTTTCCAAATATCAGAAAGCTCGATAACAGTGCTTTTCAAAATGATTCGTGCATTGCATATAGCAATTCCTCGGCAATTGCTATATATTTTTTTGTCGATGTATGCTATTGTAATGATATACGAAAAATAATAAATACTCAACATAATACTATCGAGTTCGATTGCGTGTATTGAATTAGCTGATACATATACACATATTGATGCATCATTTGCATATTTATTCATGATGTTGATGATATATTCTGAACGTTGTTCAGAATGTTTATATGGTTCGTCGACATCGTCGTCAATATCATATATTGTATTGATTGGTCGATATATATTACCAGTAATACAATTACATACATATGACATACCATGATTTTTGTTTGGATAAAATTGCTGTGATAACACTTTCCGATGGTCACCATCAAACATAATACGTACTGTCGCATTGCCTATCCGTATACCATATATATCGAATACGTTAAACGAAATGGACCGCTCATAGCCACCACCTGCCGAAATGGACCGCTCATTGCAACCACCTATCGAAATGGTCCGCTCATCGACACCATCTAACAAAAAACGACGGTCAGTTATACTACGATGCTTATGTGTTGGTGAGGAATATTCAGCACTGGGATATGTGTATGCATGTGGATGGTCGGGTATTCTACCAATAGGGAAGTTGCTTTGAAATGATGCTATATCGCGTTTCATGTGGGTTGTTCGTGTGAGGCTATTGTCGACACTATCATCGAGTGATTCATCATCGAGTGATTCATCATCGAATGATGATTTTACCGATAGTTCAGTATGATTGTCAGTATGGTTGTTCGATTCAATAAAATAGTGTATTTGACTTATTTTATCTCCAATGGACCAGTACTGCAGTTTATTGTCAATTTTTTCAATTTTTGGTGTGTGTGTGTGTGATTGTTTCAGCAAAGTATAGTTTGGCAGAACTGGATACACTCGGTAGTAGTTAATAGTATAAACGTGTGTGCCATTATACGTAAACATATCGTTTAAATTACATGATCCTATTGTATGTCCAAATGAATCATATACTGTACATGCATTATCTTCATATGTATCTTTTCGGTCGACATCTGCAAATATTCCGATAGTTCTTCTTTTGGTAGCTTTTATAATAATACCATTAAAACATATTATCACCTTGTATTTATTTGTGGATTTTGAAACATATCCATATATAAATTTTAATTTATTAAATTGTTCTCGAATTAAGTTGATATCAAACGTGTCCGTATATATACTCATAAATTTATTGAATACGCTTACGTTTATATCAATTATATTTTTCAAGGTCGCATATTGATTAACATATTTCTGTGCAACCTTAATTGTACTTTTTATCAATTGTGTTGTAACTAACAATTCATAAATAAAATCTAAATTGTTTGAATATGTAGCGTGCATACCGATTATTTGGCGCGCATATTCTGATTCATCGTTTTTATTTAAGAATAATATATATGACAATATATATGCGTTTTGATACTCATTAATGGTTGTTGTTTTTAATTTATTTAATTCCAATGTATAGATTATGGTGTTACATATTAGATTGTAACATTCAATTGTATCTTTAAATGTACATACTGTATCGGTATCGTCTTTAATATCTAACCGGTGTTCTTTGGCGAAGGTGTTTATTATCTGACAAATATCGTCATTTGGATTGTCACCATAATTCCGAGGATTGTTTATGCATTTTAAAATATTTTTAGACATATGTTCGCAATACATGCGTATGTTATTACATTGTGTCATTTCGCCGATAATGCTATCCATCACAATTTTAATTATTTGTTTTTTCGAATATATTAATTTATTGTCGACATAATCGGTATGTATCAAATCGATCAATAAACCAACGTACTTACTAACAATTGGTTGTATAATATTACTCATTTTATTTTTGAAAAGCAAATTATCATATAATGGTTGTATCGTTTCTAAAATATGATCAATAGTTAATGACTGGTCATCAAATTGTTTCAAATACTCTTTAATTTTTGTTAATACACCCTCCAATGGTATTTTCAGTTGCTGTATTTTATATTTTTTCATATTCATATTTTTCCAATTTGATGCATTTATACGTAACTGCATAAACTCGCGAAAAAACGATTGTTGATGAACATGTTCGTGCATAACACTATTATATCGTTCTTTGTCGAATTTATTATTCGTATAAACCGCATTAGATATTGCAACTATTTGAGAAATTGCGTTGGATAATTTAATATAATAGTCGTTATCATAAATGGTTATTTTTATGTCTTGTTTAAATAAATTGGGTTCGCTAACAAACACTAATGAATCATCTGCGTATAAGTTATATTTTATATTATTATCTATTTCATTGTCAACATACGGTATATCATGTCCAACATACATCTTATCCGCAACAATATACAACGCAAATTGATGCCCATATATACACTTATTTAATTTACTAATTATGTTGCGCACATCGGCTCCACCTCCAACGTGTTGATCATTATTACTAATAAATTTAGTTACGTAATCATGTAACTCATTAATAAGTAATGCACTATCCATATCATTGACATAAGGCATTCCTTCATGCTGTAATAAGTCATTTACTTTAGGTAAACACATAACCATATTACGTAATTCAGTTCGAAGCGTGGTAAGTACATCATCAGTCGACTCCAAATATGAAGTAATATAATTATTTATAATATCTGTTAGCTCTAGTTGAGACGTTCTAAATATTTCAAAGTTTCGTATTGTTTCGTCATATACATCATTATGTAGTTCGAAACCTTTGGCATGTGTATATTTAACTTCGTTGTCGTGCAATATATCAGTTAACGATATAGTTTTATATAATTGATTTGTCTCAGTAGATATATTACCATTTACAATATTATAATAAAAATTATAGCCATCATATGTAAATGGTACCCTATCAATATTTTTTTGTTCAATGGCATAGTCGCAGGTGGTGTAATATCGTCTATGTATTTGTTGATCTATTGCACAATTGTGTCCAATACGACATATATTATTGGCAGCTGTTGTCGCGGTGTCGTTAAACATTAATACATTATTTGGATCATAATGATCAAACTCGTCAATCAATCTATCATTAACAATTTTTGCATTTTCATCACTTTTACGGTAAGTGATATCGAATACTTTGTCCAAAGGTATTCCGTATTTATGTGATATGCTTGCTATCATGTCTATGTCTTTAACACTCTGGTTGCTATTATCCGGATTATTATATGGAGCCGCTGATACATTATGCAATGACATGTTTGGAGTAGGTGTATCATACGGATAACGATATATTTTATCGGATGATGCGATATTGTTGAATACGAGACGATCTTTAAGTAATTCTTGCGTGTCGGCTATGTAAAGTTCATCTGATGTATCCGTTATGTAATGGGGCAACTTTGGTTTATCTGGTTCACTTTCATCAATGGATGCTTTTAATAGCAATGGAGTATCCTTGTATTTTTTTAGATCGTTTATAAATGTATTCGATTGACAAAAGCTTCGCGAACGCCGATCATCACGTTGCGTGTAATTATTGATATATATTTGTTTATGGTGGTCATCTTGCTGTATATACGCAGTATTACATTGCTCTGTATATAACCATCGAGTATTAACTGCGTTTAATTCACTGTATCCTTTACCAACATAATAATATGGAATATTTACTACATTCGCATTATTGAATGGCGTTACTTTAGTTGAATCGTCATTGTCAATATATGCTACTATTGTTTGGGGAATCCTTTTTTGAAAATGGCGACCCTTTGTGATATATTTGTCAAACTCTCCGATCGAACCATCACCATACATCAATTTAATATAACCTAATAACTTAGGATCAGCTGTACTGATGTTTATATATTTGTTATCAACGGTCGGTTGTTGCTTAATATCATGCAATGTACAAAATGCATCATGATATATATTTTCCGTAACAACATCATTAATATCATACAAATTAATTTTACATATTTCGTTACCATACTCCGGACTGTCCATGAAGTCTAATTGCATGTTTTTTTGTGTTGTATACGTCTTATTATTGTGCGGTATTGCTCGCCGGTCAAGCAAAGTTGCGATAACTTCTGTTTTTATCGTGCCAGTATTGTACGTATATACACATGTTGGTGTCAACATATCAAGCATTGTTACTGTCATAGTTTTTTCATAATCGGCACAATCTTTGTTTAAACCACATATCACATCATGAGATAAGTGGTCACTATCTTTTGTATATTCGAATGCTTTTGCCATTGCGTTGGTAGAAGTAATCTTATGGCGATCCGTACAATTAACATTGGCATAGTTTGTTACTATATATTGATTACCATATAAGGAGTTTGCAATTATTCCGTTTACAGATTCGTTAGTATGCGTAAGAGAATCGATTATATCTCTTAATTGATGACATATGTTTTTAATCGTCATATTATTAGCATTAATTTTTTTATTAATGTTATCTTTGCACATATTAATAAGAGTATCTTTACCAATTCGGATATGTGACTTAAGTATCTGCGCTGTATTTGATGATCTAATGATTGCATCATGTGGAACGATGTGTTCATCATGATAGTTCATAATTCGAGTAACATTTGCCATCAACGTATTGATGTGTGATTTTTTAAATGACATATCCACGTTTTCAATATCAATTGATTTCAATGAATCTATCATATTTTTTTTGATAGTATCGTTATATTGGCTTTTAATATTATACCATATTATTAACATTACTTTTTTTAACATACTGCTACAGTTGTCCAATTTAACATTGTCTATAACCGATGTAACGCGATGCGATCGTAGATTATTTATAAATTCAATAGTAAATGGCGTTGGTGAACGCCTTGTTGAATACATTATTGCGGGGTCGTTATGGATATCGACCATATCACATTTTGCACCTGATTCTAGTAATAACGTGACAATGTCAATTTTATTGACCCCACATGCGGTCATCAGCGCTGTCCTATTTACAATGTCTGTTATATTAACATCGCCGTTCATTTGCAGTAGCTTCTTAATATATGAAATATGATTTGTCGGCAATGTTATCATTGTGTTTATTATAGTATGTCCGTTTGTATCTAACTTATTTGCTAAATACGGACTACGTGTTAGTATATCAAATACGCTTCCAATATCATCGCATTTTAGTAATTGTATAATATGATCGACGCCCTGATCTATATCGGCACGTCTCGACGCATTTATCATGATTTTTTTTTGTTCTTGCTGGTGTCGACCTTTATACATATTATATTTTTTTGTTCGTTATATTGTTGTAATATAATAAATTAACTAGCATTTTTTCGATAGTATTGAGCAATTACACGTGATGTTTTTAATACAATGTATTAATATAGTAGTTAATATGGGAAATAAAACATCCACGTCAATATATCAAAAAAACTCAGTATTATATGTCAATAAAAAAGACATAGATAATCTCCAAGAAAATATAACGTCATCGACTGCAAATACTGTTATGAAAATAGTGCAAAATGCATCACAAAATACAGGTATATCACAAACAATTAATATAAGTAATATTACAGCCGATGTATTCGATGTTAAAAATATTAGCAATGATATTAAATTAAATTTAAAATTTGATTCGAAGCAGGCAACTGAGATGCAAGCATCTATAATGAACACTGCATATCAAAGTATGATAACAGCAATTAATAACAGTACTGATTTAAAAACAAAACAAAAATTAGAAGCAAACGCAACTACATCTGATGAAGAAAAAAAGGGATTTCTTGCAATACCAAGTCTACCAAAAGACGTTAAGACAAATATAACGCAGATAAATGATATAAAAACTATACTACAAACTAACACACATACTAAAAATATCATGAAAAAAGCAATTGCACTTAATTTCAAAAGTGAAAATGTATCAAATTGTTTACAGCAGTACTCTAGTTCACAGACGATTAACTTAACAAATATACATGTTAAAAAATTAACAATTGATAATGTTCGCAATGAAATTGTAAATACTTTTACAGCGAATTGTGTACAGGTTGGCAAAATGGTAAGCAACACTGTGAATGATTTAGCAGACACACTTGGTGTCCGTGTCGTAAATGATGATAAAAATACAGCTGACCAGGGTAGTAAGGGTAAAGGCACAACTAAAAAAAAAACCGATTCTGAGGGGATATTTGGAGGTATAAAGGCGATTACTAGTATGATATCTAATATTTTCAAAGGATTTGGTAAAATGATCACAATGGCAATTATTGCCGTAATTGCAATATTCGTAATATGTTTGTGTTCATGTTCATTATCATTAGGTGGTGGATATATATTCAATAATTATGCGCAAAGTGATGCTGGTCGGGAAACTATGGGTTCACTTATTCAACAATATAATAGCAGACACCAATGATACACATATAATCATTATCACCACAATAAATACAACTAATGCACCAATTCCTAAATATGTTGTTGTATTATCATTTGTACCATTATCGCCTTCATTTGTACCATTATCGCCTTCATTTGTATCGTTATTGCCTTCATTTGTATCGTTATTACCTTCATTTGTATCGTTATTGCCTTTATTTGTATCGTTATTGCCTTCATTTGTATCGTTATCTTCATATTGATTATATTCATCAGACCCATAAGCTTGTCTATATCCATTATATATTCGTCCACCTGTAACAGAACTCGCATGTTCTTCATCTTCTGTTGTATGTTCAACGGTTTTGTCTTGTGTATCTGTTCGATGACTTTCGGAATGATACGTATTCTTATCAGTTTTACCATATTCAGCTTCTTGTGTTTGAGTATTATTTTTATTATGTGTACCACCACCACACTGAGTATTTGCAGTAATACCCCCTATTTTCATTTTTTGACTTTCGATATGATTAACATTTATTAAATTTGCGCAAAACGTTTGCGGGCATGTTTTCTTTTGAACTGAATCACTAACATAGCTTGGACTAGTTGTTGAGTCAACGCATCCTACCATGTAACATTTTCGGGAAATACTTTCCTTGAACCCTTGTAAATTAGCAAGTTCTTTCAAATTAACATCGCCATAGCAAGAGCATTCGGGGTACATACTAGTAAATTCAACATGATTGTATTTACCACCATTTATATTTTTATATTGTTGTTTAACATTATCGCAATATGTACCAATAAATACATCACATATTGACTTATCGCTAACATCTCCTCCCATATCACGACGCACATCACTAAAAATACCAGGTGCATTTTTTTTATTTATTTTTATAGTAGCCTGTTTACCAACAAAACCAAACTTGTTATGAATTGCTAGATTATCTCCATACAATGTATTTATAAACGGTATTCCTTTTAATATTGTATTATCCTTAAAATCACATTTATTATTTATATAATTATGTGTAACTCCATAGCACTTGGAATTATTAAGACAATCGCTAATACATGCTTTTTTATCAAGAGTTTTCATAGATGTGCTTTTTTCATCAAATTTAGTATTTGGTATATTAGTAACACATTTAGGATCTTTACATGACTTATTATCAACCAAATAACTATTTGTATTTTCACTATGCGACGGACTTATGTTTTTATGTAAATATGGTGGTGTTGGGACATATACATTAACCTTTGTATTTAGGTCTACTGTACCAGAATATCCATTTTTATTAATTGCCATACAATACGCTTTTTTCATAGTTGTATTATTCAATAGTTTTTTTATTTTTTGCGTTTTTAGTATGTTATTATCAGTCGATGATATATATTGATTATTGAAACTATTCACGTTTAAACTATTATCGATAGTTGAGTACGTTAATACATCTGTCATTTTTTGCTATATTAATACAACATAATATTTGAAATATTATGTTGTATTAATATATAACTATGAATAGTGTAACATTTATCGTACTAGCAATTACATTTATTGTTGTTGTATATGCTATTATATATTGGCTATTTAATTACGTTATGGGATATGATATTAATTTATCCATGATAAAGCTATGTGATAGTTGTGGATTTAATAATGGCATTCAAAAAACAACTAAGAAGAATGATAAAAAATAAAAATATATTATATAAATGCCCGATTATATTTTAGTTTTATTTTTAATACTGTTGTTCTTAAACGTATATGTGCGACGTAAATATACTAAAGATGTGTGTGTGATTACCCATGAGGGATATAATAATGATCATGAATTCTGGGTACAATTAAAAAAAGGATTGGATGATGGATCGAATGATACAAAAATAACATATGATTACAAATCAACATCAAATAGCACTGATATGGCAAATGCTATTTTAACAGCATCTAATAATAACACCCATGCAATAATATTATCTCTACCAACTATAACGTCTAGAATAAAAACGGTGTTGTCTAGTGCAAATAAAAAAAATATTAAAATAATAATTATTAATACAGGGCGATATAAACACGCACTAAACTATGTTGGTATGGACAATGTAAAAAGCAGTCATATATTAGGTAGTGAAATATATACAAACCATTCTAAAGGAGCATTGTTAATATATTCGAGTAATAATTTGTCTGTGAATGAGCGATTAAATGGATTGCGCAAGTCTGGTTTATCAGTTGTCCCGGTTGTTAATAAATATGAATATTTACAGAAGATGATAAAATCATTTACAACATTTGCTATAATAACCGCGGATACCCAGTCATTAATTAATACAATCAAAGTATTAAATAATTTAAATGATTCGAGAAAAGTATTTACATATGATCTTACACGAACATCTACTAAATATTATGACCAAAATAGACTACATATAATTATATCACAGCAACAATATATGCAAGGATATATGCCGTTTATATTATTACACAAATATAATAAAAATAAATTGCGTATTAATAATGATATATTAACAGGACCATCCCTATTTACTGCCAAAACAAGCTAAAAATTGAAAACTATTTGCATATGCAATGCGTATCATTAAATGTTAATTCATTTTAACGAATTCAAATCAAGCTAGTTTGAACTAGCTTTTTCTGTGCGTATTCGTGATTTTAAATATGTGGCATAGTCACCAACCAACTCAACCGAGGCGTTCGATAATGCGACCATCGATTTTGAAACGCCACCATGGTTGTTCTGGTAATCGTGTCACTTTTGCGCATGTTAACTCACCACGCGATATGGGCGATGTCGTACGACATGAACACGTACTAATGGTAGAAACCGTCGCAAAGTTTGTTGATATACGAACGGATGTACCGTGTAATGGTGCGATGTTTAAGCGTAGGTCGCTTGACGACGATTCATCTGACGATGACTGGGAACGACCGTATGCCGAATATCAAGGAAATAAATGCCACCCATCTGCAACAGTATCACGACCATTTGTGCAACAATATCACGTACCGTGCAATGGTGCGATGGTTAATCGTATGTCGCTTGATATCGATTCATCTGACGAGGATACGCCACCATACATTGGCTATTATGAAAAAATGGCGCGTCGATTAGATGCGGCGGTGCATCGATCATAGCATTGTAGATTGGTTAAGATTAATTATTGTATAATTAATCTTTAAAAAAATTGAAAAATTATTTTATATGTCTTCCATTATTATTCGATGTAATTCATTTTAACGAATTCAAATTTACCACCAGGCACGTGCATTCAAATGGACAAGTTGCTAGAAGATGTTAGGGCGTTTATACAACTAGCTCAACTGGACAGGCTGTCTGAAGAAGTAACGTTGGTTGCCGACCCGACCGAACTTGACGATATCGCAATTAAGGTCTTAATTGAGTTCACACAATTATATTATGGCATACCAGTAGAGTTGAACGAGCTGGGTCGTATGGCGGTCAATGCTACACTGATGCGTACCGAGCAAATCAACGGGTGCTATAGTTATCCAGTTGATACGCGTAACGCCGATGAATTAAATTCGAAGTTTGTCGAGGTACATGCTTGTGCGATGACGCTCATTGAAAGTATTGAATCGAGCTTGGCTTACTTCAATCGTGATTACGTTGACGAGTTGTATTGTTCTCGCATATCTACAGATGTATATGATAAGGTATCTTCGACGATACGCGATCGGTTAGATGAACTCGCTGGAAAGGTTGAATATTATGCGGTATATTTCGATTTTCTCTGTGTAGACATGCAACGCTATTTATGGCGTTCCAGTAACATGTCTAATGTGCCACCGGAAGAGCTCGCGTATGCGAAACGCCACGAGCTCGATGAATCGGCACTCGATGAGCTCGAAGCAATGCAACTCAACGCGGTCGATGATACCCGTTTGATATTTTTGCGTAAGTTCTTGCCAATATATTACACTACGGTATGTGACATGCGCCAGTTGGATGCCATTGTAAAATGGCTACATGATTATGAAACACGCATTTGCAGTCAAGCTACTACGCAACGTGCCTACGAAAAATATGATGATTGCAAGGCTCAGTTAAAGCACGCTAAGCAGGCCATCTGCTCTATTTACAAGATGCTTGACGAACTCGATATCGATCCATTTGCTCATTTGCTTGGTGTTGATTTATATGCACTGTGTCGCGATTTTTTATATCGAACCATGGAACAGTTGACAGAGTTCAATGATGAACTTACAGGAATCGAACGCACAATCAGGGATAATTTACATGACGCGTTAGAGTCATTGTTGGAAAAACTGTGCTTTTCCTATGGCAGTTATGAAGATATGTTCGAATCGTTAGAACGATGTTTATGATTCATCTAACACTTATCACAGCAACGCAACATATTCTGAACAAGCGTAAATTAGACATGTGTTACCCATAGCATCTTTGATTGGTTAAGATTAATTATTGTATAATTAATCTTAAAAAAATTGAAAAATTATTTTATATGCATTCTGTTATTATTTGATGTAATTCATTTTAACGAATTCAAATTTACCACTAAGCACGTGCATTCAAATGGGCGACTTACGAACAGTTACTGGGACGCTTATGCAACTAGCTCGACTGAACATGACGAACAACAAAGTAACGTCGAATTCCGACCAGCCTAAATTCGACAGACTAGTGGGTGTTTACTTACGTAAGTTCACAGAATTTTATTACAACACGGCAGTAGATTTAAACGAGCTAGGTCGTATTGTGGACGCGGCTACACAGATACATGATCAAATCAACGTGCACCAGAGGTGTCCAGTTGATACGGATACCGCAGAAGAATCGAATTTGAAGTTTGGTGAAGTATATGCTACTGCTAGGAAACGCATTTCACGTATTACATCGAGGGTGGCTTCCTTCAGGTATACTTGCGTTAACGAGTGGAGTTGTTTTCGCATGTCTAAGGAAGTATTTGAGAAGGTAATGTCGACGATGCTCGGTATGTTAGATGCGCTCGTGGAAAAGTGTAAAAACTATGTGGTATATTTAGATGCTATCAACGAATCCATGATTCTCTGCTTAGAGCGTTCTAGTGCCATGCCATCGGAAGAGCTTGGAAATACGACACTTGAAGACATCTGTGAATCGGCTCGAGACAAGCTCGTCAAGGAGAAACACAACGACGTCGATGATACCAGTTTGATATTTTTGCGTGAGTTCTTGTCGACATTTTACAATACGGTATGTGGCATGAGCTATTTGGATGGCATTGTACAATGGCAACAGTATTCGGAAACACGCATTTGCGGTCAAGCTAATGCGGCACAGACCCACCGAAAATATGATGCGTGCATGGCTCAGTTAAATCACGCTAATCATGCCATCATCAATATTGACAAGATGATTAACACGCAGTTTGGCGAACTCGATATCGTTTCTGTTGATCATTTGCATGATGATTTATTTGCAATGTGTCGCGATTCCTTATATCTAACCAGGAAACAGTTGACATGGTTCAATGTTAAACTTATGGAAATCGAACACACAATCAGGGACGATTTACATTACGCATTAGAGTCCGTGTTGGAAAGACGGTGCTTTTCCGATGGCCGTTATGAACATCTGATCCTCGCGCATGAACAGGATGCCGTTACGCAATCGAGTCGACGCACCACACGATGCGATAAATATGGACCGTCAAGAGGGCATAATAAGACCCGTGCAGGTGGGCAATTTAGACTGGCCACATCAGCCGTTGGCATGAGTAAGCGCGATCAATATGCAACGAGTCCTGAGGAGCGTAAAGGGCGTAATGTGCGTAATGCGCGTAAGGCGCGTAAGGTGAGTACGTAAATTTCGGTTACAATAAATATTATTATAACCAAAAAATTGAAATACTAATTTATATGTGTAGTTATCAAACATATATCAATTCATTTTTAACGAATTCAAATTTTAAAATGACTGAGCACCCCCCATCTATTAACTGCGTTAGCAGTGGGTCACAATCAACACCAGATAGGCGATCTACACTGAATGACACAATGCCCAGTCACACTGAGCTATTAAAGTCCATGTTAGTTAACGACATTATCGGTGGGTTGGTAGATGCATATGAATTAAATTTTCATCCAGATACGCAATTTACATTTAAAATATTAATACCCATTCACACTGAGCTATTACAGACCATGTTAATGAGACTAACAAATCAGCAAGTATTTGTCCAGATAATGTATTATTTAAAATTGGCCAAAAAAATCCATGGAAATGTCTGTAAACTACATCATTACCAACAGCATGGTGGCAGTGAAGATGATTTTTGCAAATATGTTGCGGGTGGTTTGGCTACTAGTTACGATATCCATGAACTGCAACAAAAACTGTTTAATATACCACATCGTCCTTTCTATATGACACTTGCTAATATTTTTTCAACGTTACACGACATGTTCAAATCAACCGACAACGATGATTATAGCGACGATGATCAGGAACAACCATTACATGAACAACCTTCACAGGAACTACCTTCACAGGAATGTAGTTTAAGTGACATTGTTGATTGGTTGGTTAGTGAATATAAGTTAAAATTACAACCAGATACGCGATTTACATTTAATGCAACAATACCACCGGTAACCGATTTCATCTATTTGCAATTAGCTGAACGAACAAATCCGCAAATACGTACATGCGCAAGATATTGTTTCGACTTGTTAAAACGCATCCATGAACGTGTCTGTAAAAGATATTATTTCAAGTATCATGGTGGTAGTGATGATGATCATCGTGAATATGATGAATATGGTTTGAGAATAAGAGACGATATCGAAAAATTGCAGTGTGAATTATTAACAATAAATATAGATACTTTGCATGATCCACTTGTTAAAATTTTATCAACATTAGATGAGATGTTCGAATCAACATAATGACTGTATGGGCGACGATCAATAATAAATTGAGATGTATTAATAATAATTTAATTATACAGCTCGAACTTATGTTCTTTATAAATGGTTCATATATAGAAATATCTGGATGTAATAAACTATTATAATAGCCGAAAATTGAAATACTAATTTATATGTGTAATTATCAAACATATATCAATTCATTTTAACGAATTTAAATTAACGTCAAATGGCACAACGGAACGTAAAACCGTTCACAAATAAGGCATATGCAAAAAAGCGAGAAAATGCAATACGTGCAATAAATGAATCAAGTGCGCAATGGGAAGAATATGAAGATACTTACAAATGCATTATTGATGAGCTATTAATCGCATACGGGTTCAGTGGTGATATTGGATTTACATTTGTTGAAATACCTGATAATGTTGAACACACCACCACCCGGTTTAAATGTTTATTGAAAAAGACAACATACGATCTAACAATGCGATTGTTAGAACTGTTAAAACGAATTCATAAAAATATATGTAATAAACATATTTGTATGTCGCCGGACGATAATATGCAAATATGCACTGATTTCATCGAACTGCGACAAAAACTAGATAACCCATCTACGATATATTTTATCACGAGCTATTCGATTACAGTGTTTGGCGATATCGCTGATAAATTACAAGAAATGAACAACTCAATAAACGACCATATTGACAGTAATCGCTGATAATTATTGTACGTGTTGAATTGATAAGTATTAAATTATTAATACTTATCTAAACTTACTTATTAATATTCTCTATGAATGTTTCATCTGACATATTATCATCACCACCTCGACAAGTAATTACATATTCCACCAGATTATCTATGTCGTTAATATTAGTTATTTTTAGCAACTCGTTTGTCGGAACATTATAAATGCAATAGTTAATTTCTTTATTATTATCAGTAATCCATGCATATAATGCTAGTTCAATTATATGTTCATATTTGATAACATCCATACATTTTATCATATACACATTATTTTTCCAGCAACAATCAATATGACCGCTTATAACAATATTATTCAATGTATTGCTAACGCATTTTTTAAATGTCGCGCTGATTGATATGTGTTTTCTTAATTTATTTATGCTATTCCGTATTAAATTTAAATCAACCCATTTTTCATAATCGTTAATTTGTTCGAGCTTGTGTATATATCCGGACATAATTGCATTATATACATTCGATAAATACATACAATCAATATATATATCATCGATACATAACCCTTTATTACTTTTTAATTTATCAATTGCGGTCGCTACGCGTTGTTTATGATTACTTGGAACTTTTTTTGATTTTTCCATAATATAATCACAAACGTACATACATTTGCTATTAATATATTCATACATAAATAGTATGCAAATATTGTATATATCAATAACGCTCTCATTCGTTGATTTATTATTAATAATTTTATCACCATCATTACATATTGTTTTTTCATAATTAATAAACGTTAACATATGTTGCAACGATGATGTATTTATGTGTTTTATTAAGTCACATACGCGCGCAGTAACATTGCCCGACTTAACTCTAGTATTTTGTTTATTTTTGAATTTACACTTACCAACCACTTTTGCGGTTAGCCCTAACTTATTGATACTGATATTCGGAAAATAATCATTATCATGATGATGAATTAGACATAATATTTTAATAGCTCTTGTAACCGCAACATAAATTGGATTAGGGCATGATGATACTGTATCTGTTCTCATATAATACTGGACATACGACATATCAAAGTGATATATCATTACTATTGCGCGCTCGAGTCCTTTTATTTGATGAAATGTACTAAACACAATTTTATCAACAATAACGTCTTGATTAATAGTTTCATTGTCCGATGTTGGAGCGTAACATTTTACACCTGCCTTTACTAATCTATTCTCAAGCATTTTAACAGGTTTACATTTATTACCTACTATTTTTAAGGACGGTGCCAATACAAATATATCGTTAGCAGTATATCCTGATTTTAAATAATACATAATTTCATCGAATGGCGTTTTGCCAAATGAATTACATATAATATATCGCACATTATCGCCGTTTTTAGTAGCAGTTATTCTATTATACCCAATCAAATTATTATTTATAAACGTTGCCATCTGATTAGTTATTCGATAGCTAGTTGATATCGTATATCGATTCCATTTCCCAAGTACATTAAATAATTTATCACCCCATGTCAAGAATCTATAATTAGCATTATTATAATTATATATACTTTGATACATATCCCCAAATATTGCGATTTTAAGATTTTTATTATTGACATCTTTTATTATTTTTTTAACCAATTTATAATATGTGAATGTCATATCTTGTTGCTCATCTAATATTAAAATATCAACATGATTAGCTCGTAATAACTCGCTATCGTCGCGAACAATGTTAGCAATATCAATATCAGTTCTTACCGAATGGTTATAATATTTAACACAATATGAATGATAGCTATGTACTTCGATATTCGGTATATGTAATTTATTTACTTTTTCTCGACATTCTAATTTTAATTTTGAATTGTATGTTAGCAATAATATTTCTTGTTCATCACATTGCTTTGATATATTTAAAATTGTTGTAGTTTTACCGCTACCCGCAACGGCATCAACAATTACATTATTGTTATTAATAATACCATTAATAATGGTTTGTTGTTCTTCTGATGGATCGGGTAATAGTTTTGTTGTTGTATTTATATTTTGTTTCAATTTAGGTTGTTCGTATGATTCGCTTTTGTTATTATCTTTCTTTTTTATTTTTTTCTTAATGCATTTTATAACATCGTAACAAAAGCTATGTATTTTGGTAAATCCTTTATATATGTATTCTAAATTGATTTTGTTGCAACATACATCAAGTGCAGGATTCCATTCATCACATAGATCCATACAATTTATAGCTGATCCGCAAAATATGCATTTAGAAATATTCTTATCGTCAATATCGCGCAATTGATTATAAATGTTTACAATGCATACTATTAACGCATCTTTGTTCGCATTATTAACATTGATAGTTGGACAATTAACATTATATGGTTTAATGTATTTCAAGTTATATCTATTAACTATTTGCATAAGCTCTTGCTTTTGTGCTAGTTGTAGATATTTCTCCATACCTATACTAAATTAATTATTAATCGTTTAGTAAATGATTTATTCAATTTATTATTCACATGCGATTCAAGCATCAATTTTTTAACAACACATATAAAAATTGATCTTGAAACATAAAGTAATAATACATAATAACTAATAAACAATATTCAAACTATTCAAAACAAATCGAACAAATTAAACTAATAATGAGTGATCGAGTAATATGGAGCGAAAAATACAGACCTACTCGCATTGATGATATTAAGGATCAGACACATGTTACTAGCACGCTAAAAAACCTTATGAAATCTAACAGTTTTCCTCATTTATTATTTCACGGTCAACCAGGAACAGGTAAAACGACAACAATACATGCATGCGTTAACGAGTTATATGGGGATAATAAAAAATATATGGTACTTGAGCTTAACGCATCAGATGACCGAGGTATTGAGGTCGTACGCAATCGTATTAAAAGATTTATTTCGACGGCCTCATATGGTATATTCGGAGGAATAAAAGACATGTTTAAATTAGTTATACTTGACGAAGTTGATATAATGACAGGAGATGCACAAGCAATTTTACAAAAAATAATAGAAGATTATACATACAATGCCCGATTTTGCCTAATATGTAATCATATTAAAAACATTAATCATGCGCTACAATCGAGGTGTTGTAAATTTAGATTTAATAATTTATCACACACATATGTTAAAAATCATATCATAGAAATTGTCAAACAAGAGAACTTAAACATAGACCGTAAAACAATAATGTTCATAATAAATAACTCCAATAATGATTTACGGAGAATATATAACATATTGCAGATGTTTAAGGATGAAGAAAGCATCGATAATGAAATGGTTAAGAAAAATTTCGGATACTTAAGTAATAACACAATTACAAATGCAATAGATTTCATGATAAATAAACCGTTTAGCGCATGTGTTGATAATATATTGAGAATAGAGTCCAAATATAATGTATCGCTGAATGATATTATATCGAGAATATATGATGTTATTATTACAGATATTACTGATAACGAATCTATGGACATGCCATTTAAATTAAAACTTAATGCACTAAAAGAAATAAATAACATAAACAAAAACCTATTTAAAAACACTGATGAATTTATACAAATATGTCATTTAGTATCGTTATTCAAAGATTGATAGTTCGCGAATATATATACTTTCTTTATGTGATTTGATATTATAAATATGCAACCATATAAAGAAAGTATTAATGCATCAACGTGTAACGTTGGTGTTGATTTATATAACTTTATTAAACGATTTTCAGATATCGAACAAAAATCTGTTCTAGAAATAGGATGCGGTAACGGGGGTGTAACATATGCTTTAGCACCATACGCTAAATCATGGCATGCTATCGATATTAGTAGTAGTATGATAGACGATGCTATTAAACATATGCAACCAGAGTTAATTGATAAACTAACATTTGATGTATGTGATTTTGAGAGTATTGATGAACCGGTTAACACGTACGACATAGTGTTTTTCTCATACTCATTTCATTATATGAAGGATTTCGATAGCATATATAACAAAATAAAACAGTTGCTAAATCCACATGGAGTATTATGGATTAGAGAACCAGGACTATGTGATATGGGTATTAATACTATGTTTTGGGAACCAACGTTTAATATGTATGAATATATCAATAAATGCAAACGAATATATGATGCTAAGTGTACGCTGTTAAATAATAATGTATTTGATATTGTTTATAAAAAACATACATTTGAGGCAATAGATTATATTTGCACTGATAAATGATTATTTTTTGCACATACATCCATCGCCGTTGTTGATACGGGTGTTGATATCAATAAAGTCATTTCCGATAATTTTACAATATTCAGTTGATTTATTGCAATTGTTACTATATCCATACTGACCGTATCCACAGTAATTGTTGCGGTTATATGTACCGAGTATATCGGTTAGCGTGCGTACGTCGTTTAAGTTTGTAATAACGGAATCGTTCATTGTTATATTATATTGTGATATATTTTATAGCAATGTTAAGGGTGTTTATTACGATGTGCATTTGAAACATGGTTCATATTAATTAAAAAATTGAATATTATTATCATATGTCATGTGCATTTATATTTAGTAATTCATTTTAACGAATTTAGATGGCCAAAGCAGACGCACAAATGAACCGATATAGATACGGGGATGATACATCTAACTATGATATGGTAAGGTCGCCCGAAATGCATGTTGCATTGCGCGCACAACCGGCTCTGTATAAATTACTATTGTTGCACAAAATGAGGGATACTCCAAACAAACGCCTCCCGACAATTGACGATATGGTTACCGAGTGCGTTCGCGACCCTGGTGCAATTACCGAGCAGTATGTGAAAACCCAACACCATATTTATTCAGCATGGAAACGAAGAGTTGAGATGGGTTATGATTCAATGGGCATTCATGCTGTACAAGACAGCGATGAACAGGCTATGGAAACGGCTGTCTTGAATATAATGAAACATTTGTGGGATGTAATGGCTGAAAGTCGTAGTGCCATGGTGTGGGCAACGAGTATACATAATATGTATGCATTGGTTACTACTGGTGCCCTGGTACAACTCTAATTTGGCAATACGTATATTATCATATATGCATTGCTGGCGATAATATTAACTAATTTGGTTTAATAGAGAAAATCATAATATTGTAACACATATAGGGACGATCCCTATAGGACGGTCCAGTAAATATTTGTCGTATTACAATGCAACATAATGCATATACAACAGTATATTTGAACAAGTCCTATAACTGCGAATAGATGCGGATTTTTTCTCCATTTATTGTACAGGAGTAACCGCAATCAATAGTTGTTATATATTTACCATACACAAACACATATCAATCCATATCACTCGCGGTATCATACT
>Ga0233431_1002399_pt1 | contig 26304 bp, 21 predicted proteins | sample SI_118_April2016_FD_179867 | JGI IMG/M metagenome (GOLD analysis project Ga0233431, IMG submission 179867) | Seawater microbial communities from Saanich Inlet, British Columbia, Canada - SI_118_April2016_200_MG | ecosystem: Environmental > Aquatic > Marine > Inlet | place: Canada: British...
GACGCACAAATTGATTCCTGAATTGCTGCTGAATCTCCGGTGAACACTCTCTAATGTTTATCCTATCCATACCTCATCATATCATTTTTGGACCACAAAGTCCTAATATATTTGCCAGGTTAATAAGCACGAATTTTTGAAAGCTACTGCCAGTCACAGGAGAATAATGTTAGGGAACCTCTGATCAACCCCCGGTATCCCCCACAGTCTTGGGGGACTTTTATACCTGGGGGACACCCCCAGGCCCCCGAAGTCACCACTTATTCAGAGCTTCCTTAGTTCATTGACACGTGATGGTTATCCCCAATATATTTGAGTGCTATCACTGTTCCCAACCACACATTCGTTCGGTAGAGTAGAAGAGAAGATTAGTCGGACATTAAAATCGAAAAGAAACCGGATCCGCTATGGTATCTCCCAGAGTGCGGCCCGCGGAAATCGGATAAAGGCAAACCAGGGGGAAATCCTGGGACGCGAAACTACGGGCCTAAAGCCCTATCAGGGCCATGGCAGCCAAGCCGCCGAAGAATTCCAATTTACTCTCGGGATAGCTTTCAACAAACATCAATTTGGGGATACCAACAAGGTATCCCCCTTTTGGTTAAGGTAGCTCAAATTCGCATGAAATGAGGAGCTAATGATGGTGGATGCCTTTGGACCAAGACTATTGGAATGCTTGACGACTATTTTTGATGGTGCTGCAACCTAGATTGAATTTATCAAGCTATTGCAAGTTACCGTCCAGGTTGGCGGTGTTCTAATAACGCGATACTCCGCCGTATTAGAGACTAGTTAAAATAACGCTAAAGATTGGTGGCCAAGAGGGAGTGGTATCTCATTGCCAAGCAGATCGCGAGTGTACACAATGGATACGCGAAATCACAGTGCTGGACAGGTGAGATTTTAACACTACGAACCCCCTAGGTTCGACCTCTCTAATTGGAGGTGACCCCTATCGCCAAGAAAGTTCTGTTTGTCGACGACGAACCAGGTTACTCTAGAGCAATGACCTACACTCTAGAAAAGGAAGGCTATGAGGTGGTTTCTGCCTCGAATGGTCTTCAGGCCCTTATGAAGGCACAGAAAGAGAATCCAGACTTGATCATATTGGATGTTATGTTACCAGGTATGGACGGCTTTGAGGTCTGCAGCCGGCTTCGCAATGATCCCCAGACCTCTCCTATACCCATCATAATGCTGTCTGCAAAAGGCCAGGATGCAGATAAATCGACGGGGCTGAGAGTCGGGGCACTTGATTATCTCACGAAACCCGTGGAGAACACAACATTGATGGAAAAGATTCAAGTTTTCCTACAACAATAGGAAGATTTGGGTCCTACTCGTGAGGGAGTGCAGACGCTCGCAAAGAACAGTGTAAATATGAAGCAGTACCATAGACATTGGCAGTCATTGACAGATATAGGACTAATGGGGCATTGTCGCGTGGAAAGGAATTGCTTAATATAAGTAGTCTGCGGAGGCAAAACATCACAAGTTTTGAAACGGATAGCGGGGCTTCCAACAAACACAATCGGAATACCACAGAGACATATATCAGGTCCTCCTGAGTAAATCTGTTATCTCCTAGAACAATTTAGTACCCGCAATCAGCCCAAAGACTTCCATTACGCATAAGAAGGGGAAAACAAGATGGCACAAATAGGACAACGAGCTTCCGATCGAACACTGGGAGATATTCTTGTTGAAGCAGACCTGCTTGGTGCTGAAGAATTGGGACGAGCTCTGGAAATACAGCTCAAGCAAGGTAAAAAACTTAAAGATGTTCTAGCAGAACAGGAAATGGTTACACCTGAACTATTGGCAACAGCCCTGAGCATTCAGTTGAACATGCCTCTGATCGACCTCAAAAGACACACCGTCCAACCTCAAGCGCTGAAGCTAATCCCTGAAGAGCTGGCTAAAAAATATACTCTAATCCCACTTGATATTGTCGATCAAATGTTACTCGTGGTCATGTCAGACCCAACAGACATCTACGCAATTGAAGACCTGCAAACCAAGGCACAGATGACTGTTGAGCCCATGCTGGGAGTCCTCCATGAAATCACACAGGCTATCGATATTAACTACGGTGCAGCCGGTACCGGACGGATCGAAAAACAGGCCAGCCAAATTGCGCCATCTCTGCAACAAATGAGGGGGCGGCCCGTCGATACCGATTCCGCTTCAACCCCCATTACACAAACCTTTGAATTGCTCGTCTCACAAGCAGTAAGAGACCGGGCATCAGATGTTCACATCGAACCACATGAAACTAGATTGAGAATCAGATACCGCATTGACGGTGTCCTTAGGGACGCCGCCAGTCTACCGCTGAATACCCAGTCTGCTCTGATCAGCAGACTGAAAGTACTGGCAGGAATGAACATCGCCGAGCAAAGGCGACCGCAGGACGGCCAATTCTCCCTCGCAGTTGATGGTAAAAATGTCGATATCCGTGCAGCGACTACCGGGACAGCATATGGAGAAAGGGCAACCCTGAGGATTCTGGAGAGAGAACGGGTATTCATCCCGCTTGAAGAACTGGGATTTTTGCCTGAGTCTTTGGGCAAGTATACGGACATGCTCAAGAGCTCGTTCGGAATGGTTTTAATAGGCGGACCCACCGGTTCAGGCAAGACGACAACACTGTATGCTTCTCTCAGCCGGCTCGATAGAGAAAGCCAAAACATCATGACTCTTGAGGACCCTATCGAATATCGTTTCCAAGACGTTAGCCAAGTTCAAATAAACCCCAAAGCCGGAATAACTTTCGCCAAGGGTCTACGAGCGTTTATGAGGCACGATCCCGACATTATGATGGTTGGTGAGATCCGTGACGGCGAAACGGCCAATATGGCAGGTCAATCTGCGCTTACCGGGCACCTGGTCCTGTCTTCCATACACGCTAACGATAGTGTGAGTGCGCTATTTCGTTTGGTAGACCTTGGCGTCGAACCATATCTTATTGCCGCAACCACCATCGGTATTGTCACCCAGCGAATGGTTCGCCGTATTTGCTCTTCCTGCCGTGAAGCCTACCAGCCAACACCTGAGGAAATTGCCGCCTTTGAAGAAGATTTGAGCCCAAGTGGCGCAAGCTTTTCCATGGGAAAAGGTTGCAATATGTGTAATAACAGCGGTTATTCAGGACGAATTGGCATCTACGAAACCTTGGTCATAAGCGATACGATCAGGCAAATGCTGATCAGTAATAACAGCGCTGGAGAAATCAAGTCACAAGCGCTCAAAGAAGGGCTGGTGACCATGCGACATGATGGAATGCAAAAGGTGAAAATGGGAATCACTACCGTTTCTGAAGTGAAGCACAGCATCTTCTCCATTGGTGAACGGTAAAACTAGTATACGTAGGAGCAGCCATGTCTTACAAATATGTAGCGTATGATGAATACGACAATATAGTTAAAGGTTCCATCGACGTCCAGGATCAAAGCCAGGCAGAAGATGCTTTGGCAAAAGCAGGCTATACACCAATCAGCCTGAAACGGGGAAGACCCAGACCCAGTATGGACAAGGTCTTCCCCTCGCTGTATGGCATCAAATCCGATGATGTGATCAATTTCGCACGCCAGCTAGCGACACTGATCGAAGCAGGATTGACCATTCCCGCTGCACTCAAGCTGCTGCAAGGGCAAGTCGAAAAGCCCGTGTTCAGGAAGATCATAATGGGGCTAAATGAAGAACTTGAAGGTGGCAGTTCTTTCTCCCAGGCACTGCAAAAGTATCCTGAGGCGTTCTCCAATGTTTTCTGCCACATAGCAGAAGCTGGCGAACACTCGGGTGATCTTGCTCAGTCCCTCAGACAAGCTGTTGAGCACATGGAAAGAGGCGAAATGGCCATGAAGAAAGCAAAAAAGGCCATGATGTATCCAGCTATCGTTATGGTTGTTGCGCTGGTAGTTGTGGTTGTTTTAGTCACAATGGTTCTGCCTCCATTGCTGGAAATGTTCGGCAAAATGGATGCCGATATACCAGCTACGACAAGCGCTCTTATGGCAATCACCGATTTCACAGGGGCCTATCCTTTTCAAATAATCGGGGTAGTGGGGGCAATCGTATTTGCTATTATGATGTATTTGAAACGACCGTCAGGTATTCGAATGAAAGACAAATTGCTGCTGAAGGTACCTCTAATAGGCACAATCGTCCTTCAAAGCAACATGGCCCTTTTTACACGAACAGCATCAACACTGCTGGCCGCGGGAGTTCCTCTCACACGGATAATGGACATAACCACCCAGACTGCAGGAAATGAACTCATCCGCGATGCATTAGCGGAAGTCCACGAGGGACTGATACAGGGGCATGGATTATCCAAACCAATGGCAACAAACGATATATTTCCGTCCCTGCTGGTACAAATGATAACAGTGGGGGAACAGACAGGAACCCTGGACACTTCACTGCTAAACACTGCGGCATTCTATGAATCTGAGGTGAACAACAAGGTTGATTCCCTCACATCGGTGTTGGAACCTATTATGACAGTAGGAATCGCACTGTTCGTAGGCTTTATAGCATTATCCGTTATCACACCAATGTATTCAGTACTCGGATCTTTGGAATGATTTATCAAACCATAACGGAAATGATTTCGATACTCCAGGGCTACTGTACGCCCCAAACGGATGGGTCAACATAACCGGTGTTGCCAACTAAATATATGGATGTGTTATCGGCAAGGAAGTAATTACAAGTCCCGGGGCTGCAGGAGCAGCATTTACTAATGAAGTTGTATTCCCGGAAGACCTCAGGGACAGTGCCGTTGACCTGCCCGGCAGGACCAGTGGTGAAGAAACCACTGATATCCACGGGTGGCATATATCGGAATAAATGCAATTATTCGAGAGTGAGGGAGAACATATGAAAAGTCTTGTAGTACGCCACATAAACCTGATTCTTACCGCAGTTATCTTGCTCGCTTTGGCAGGATTGGTGGTAATCGGTGTGTTCTACATGAACGAGGAAAGCAAGCAGGACGATCTCGCCGATGAGGTCGCTCAGAAGGAAGCGGAACTGGATGGCATGCTAGCCAACGGCACCGGTGAAGAAGCTGTTCTTACAGCGGCTCTGGCAAGGTTGGAAGCGGCCAACGAGGGCTTCCCCACCAATCTGGACGCCACCGATGTTATTACTCTCATCTTGGGTTATTCAGCGGAGACACACGTGGACATCCTGCCGCTGAACACCAAGCCAGCTACAATAATCGATATCGGTGGACAACCATACATGTCCGTTTCTTTCAGTGCCACAATACACGGGACATTCGAAAACGTCTTGGATTTCATTGACAAACTGGAAAACGGGTCTATAAACACATTTTCTGTAAACGGTGTTAATCTTTCCGGTTCCGGTTCATCATGGTCCACAAGCATGGCCGTGACCGTTTTATCCATAATGCCTTCCGAGGACTCAGACTCCTCTAATTCTGACTAAAGGAGAGTGCTTTGTTTTCAAAAAGAATTGTTACTTTGAATATCGATACCAGCAGCATACGCGGTCTTATTGTCAATGGGAAAACCATAGAGTCATGGGAAAGTATACCACTGCAATCAGGGGTAGTTAGAGACGGTATTGTCCTGGAGCAAGAAGCTCTCGGGCAAGCCATTGACACTCTGTTTGGCAGAATGAACGCGCCCAGAGGCAAGTCCATACTCAGCTTGACAGGCTTACATTCCACATTCCGTATCCTTGCTCTCCCAAAAATAAAGATGGATCAAATGGACGAAGCTGTCCGCCGCTCCGCAAGAAAGGAGATGCCGTTGCCTGTAGATGAACTGTACCTGACATGGCAACCACTTGGCATTAGAAACAATAAACAGGAAGTCTTTGTTCTTGGTGTCCCTCGAGAAGCGGTCGATGTGACTATACAAGCGTTGAATTCAGCCAATGTTAAACCACACATTATGGACCTTAAGGCACTGGCGTTAGCCAGAGTAGCCGCTCGCAGCGAGGCATTATTACTTGATCTCGAACCGGACAACTTCGGAATCACCCTCGTAGCTAATGGTGTTCCCGCGATCATGAGAACGTTCATTCCCAAGAGAGGAGATACTATCCTCGAAGACAATGTCCGGAGACTTGCAGGGGAGACCATAAGAACTGTCGAATTCTACAATCGAGATCACTCAGACAGCCCTCTTAGTCCGGAAACTCCAGTCTTTCTCACCGGAGAGATGGCAGGTGATGCTGAAATCACAGAGGCTATTCGTGCAGAAATAAGATATCCCATCAGCCCTCTGAAATTGCCATTCACCTATGAATCAACGTTGCCAGTGGCTTCATATGCAGTCAACATAGGACTTGCCCTCAGAGGAAAGGTCTGAAAAACTACGATAAATAGAGGTTAGGATTATGAAATTGCCAGATAATATCGGTGGTGCCCTTAAGAGGACAACAGAAAATCAGGGGACATCTTCGGCCTTCATGGACATCAAAATCAACATGTTCCGAGAAGGATTCTCAGAACGTCCCCGTCAAGTGGGCTATATATTCCTCTCCGTGCTTGCTATTGTAGCTATCGCAGGATTGATCCCGGTATTCCAGTTGTACTCTAGCTCCAGCGATGAGACAGCAGATATGCGTGGCGAACTGGAAAAAATCGAGCAGGATATCATTGAAGCAAACGAACCATCGGAGGAATTAAAGAATATCGATGAGATTAATGTTCAAGCGCAATCTCTAGAGAATGCAATCCCGATAAAAGACAAAATTGTTCCCATGATAGAGCTTCTTAAAGTTGAACTTCCAGATGCACCCCATATAACATCGTATGCTATGAGTACTACCGAGATTGGCCTAGAAGGCATGGCGGAGAATCCTGATACGATTATCAACTATGCCAGGGCTATCGAGGCACAAGAACAATTCTATCAAGCCCACATCCTCAAATTAGGGCCCGTATCACCAAGTGGCAAAGTTGACATAGTCAGTGAGATAGCGAGCGCCACACTAGAGGTCACGGAAGCCCAAGAGAGCCAACCGACCGACATCAACTCTGGAACAATCAACGTCATTATTGACAAAAACATTGTATCAGGTGGAGGTGGAGATGAAGAGGTAGATGAAAGCACTGACGCATCACGTACAGGGAGTATTACTGTGGGAACAGGCCCCGAAGTCACCTCTTTGACAGTGACCGCTCTTACGCCACTAGATCAGGAACCAGTACGTGTTCTGCTGGAAGCCGAAGTTTCGTCGGTTGATCCCGTTGTAGAGTGGTATTGGGACTTTGGCGACGGTGCGACAGTGACCAGCACCGATCTCCCCAGAGTATTCCATGACTACGTCAACGAGGGTAGGTATACCGTATCACTTACCGTCACTGACGAAAATGGGCGGGTCGGCGCCAGTGTAGTAGCCGGCATGTTTGAGAAACCCAATGCTGATTTCACGGCAGAAGTTGTCAGATGCAATGATCCATTGACCATCAAGTTTACTGATCTGTCAACCACCTTCGGTATGCTGCTATCCTGGGAATGGGATTTCAATAGCGATGGTATAGTTGACAGCACAGAAAAGAATCCGAAGTATACTTACCCTTCTCCTGGTGAATATAGCGTCTCCCTCACAGTAGCTGGAACCCTTAATCAGCCAGACACTATTATCAAACAAGTTACGGCAAGCACACCACCGGACGCCGATTTTGTACCCACCCCAGTCTCCGAAGGCACAACGCTAGCTGTGGCATTCACTGACCTGTCCATCTCAGCATCGGGGGATCACATAGTACTCTGGCAATGGGATTTCGGTGATAACTCAACAAGCTCAGAACAACATCCAACTCATAGTTATTCTGGCCTAGGTCCTTATACTGTATCTCTTATGGTTATGGAGAATGACGGCAATTGCGACACCATCACCAAGACAGTGAAGGGTAGTAGCGGATCTTCTGCCGCCTTCTCTGCCGAATCCACTAGCTCCCTTACTATTCAGTTTTATGACCTGTCAGATTCAAGTGATGAAGCTTCATGGTTATGGGACTTTGGAGATGGCACAACAGCTCAAGAGCAAAACCCTAGCCACGAATATGATGAAGCCGGTATATATACCGTGTCTTTGAGTGTTGTTGAGGACGTTAGTGACCGTTTCGATCCCAATACTGTGATAGAAGCGGTGACATCAGCAACAGCGGAAATCGAGGTTTCCGACTCAACATCAACACCATTCTCCCTGAGAATTACAAGAGCATCCTGAGTAGAAATATGGACGTAATTGACCTACTTCGATTGACTGTAGACAGCGAAGCCTCTGACCTGCATCTGTGGGCTGGCAAAAAGCCAGCCCTGCGTCTTGCCGGAGAACTTATTTCTCAGGCTCAAATGCATGAACTTACCTCAGATGATACAAGGCGACTCTTTGAAGACATAGCCACTGAAGAACAACGAAGAGCTCTGGCCCGAGATCTGGAGCTGGATTTCGCCTTCTCCGCCGAAGGAATCGGGCGATTCCGCGTGAACGTGCATTTTCAAATGGGCTCCATCGCCATTGTGTTCAGGACTGTACATACACAAGTGCCATCGATCGACGAGCTGGGATTACCTCTGATCGCAAAGGATCTGGTTATGAAACCCTATGGGCTGATTGTCCTCACCGGGCCAACCGGCTGTGGCAAATCTACAACACTTGCCGCTATGATGGAATACCTCAATGAAAGAATGCGGCGTAAAGTCATTACCATTGAGGATCCTATAGAATATGTACATCATGACAAAAAATGCTCATTTTCCCAACGAGAGATTGGTAGGGATACCAGATCATTTGCCAGCGCACTGAAGCATGCTCTTCGCCAGGATCCGGACGTAATCCTGGTTGGAGAAATGCGAGACTTGGAAACAGTTGCCACCGCATTGACCGCAGCTGAAACAGGACACTTGGTTTTGACCACGTTGCACACACCCGGCACTGCGCAGACCATGGATCGCATAATCGACGCCTTTCCACCCCATCAGCAACAACAAGTACGCCTTCAGCTGGCCACAACACTGGAAGGAATACTCTATCAGAATCTTGTGCCGAGAGCCGATGGAGCGGGCCTTGTTGCCGCAGTTGAAGTATTGATTGCTAACATAGCCATAAGGTCCATGATTCGGGAAGGTAAAACCCATCAGATGCTGAATACCATTCAAACAGGCTCTGCAGACGGCATGCAAACCCTGGATGATTCCTTGATTCAGCTTTTCCGCAGGAAACTTATCAATAGAGAAGAAGCAATTGTGAGGAGCCGGAATCCTCAAGAATTCGAACGTCTCCTGGGTTTCTGATTCTTTCTAAAAGCCCTTATGCCCTTCTTCGAGGCAGAATTTCACTATTCTGCCAGTTGGCCTCTAGTATCCACTCAAATCATGGATACTAACGTTATGCCTCAAATGATTCTTGACTTGCTGTTTGCGATGTCCCATACTATCAGGCAAAGATAACACTGTCCCCAAAAGCGATCCGGGATAAACTCTATCTACTTTTGCCCCAATGAGAAAGCGAAGATTTTTCATCCGGAATATGGAAGCCGGAAGCCACATAGAAGCATTTCTGGTCTCGTCTGTAGCCACTATCCTAATAATTCGGGGCTATCTGCACCTCACAGGCTATCCGCAACTGGGCGATGATGACCTGCATATCGCGCACATGCTTTGGGGCGGGTTGCTAATGCTGGCTTCCATGCTGATACTGCTAACATTCCTGGGAAAAACAGCTAAGAGCCTTGCAGTGATCATTGGGGGAGTAGGGTTTGGAACTTTCATTGATGAAGTGGGAAAGTTCGTAACACAAGACCATAACTATTTCTTCGAACCTTCGGTAGCAATTATATATGCAATATTCATTTTGATTTTCCTGACCAGTCGCGCTATCCGGACCAGAAGACAATACTCGCAAGCTGAATATCTGATGAACGCTATACGCGATCTGGAGGAAATTGCTTTACATGACCTCGACCAGATTGAGAAAAATCAAATCCTGGAATATCTAAATAGAAGCAATCCCAACAACCCTCTGGTATCGGAGTTAAAAGAAGCGCTTGAGCATGCGAATCTGGTGCCAACCCCTAGCCCAGGATTGCTTGTACGATTGAAAAGCTCGCTTCAATCATGCTATGCAAGAATTATTTCGTTTCGGCTATTCTATCTGATCGTTTTATGTTTCTTCCTCTTTCAGATGATTGCCAGCTTTTCATACGTCATTGTGCTGGTGGTATCAGATGAACACCAAACGCTGGCCTGGGTTGAATGGGCACAGTTTTTGTCGTCATTCGCCTCTGCGATATTTGTCTTGGCTGGTATGGTTTCGCTCCGAAAATCTCGCCTCACTGCATTCAGGATGTTCGAACGTGCAATTCTGATCTCCATCTTCTTCACCCAGGTATTTGTGTTTTACGAGGAACAGTTTAGCGGATTGGTAGGATTGGCCATCGATCTCCTCATTCTGATCGCTCTTGGTTTCATGATCGAAATGGAAAGACACACCTCACCCAAAGCCGAATAATCACATTCGTTTATTGACACACCCAACATACTTAATGGCATAATGAATTATAGGTTTATCGATGTATAAGGATCTAATACACTGCGGACACACACTATTCAATAAGAAACTTGTCTGGGGTCATAGCGGCAACATCAGTGCAAGGATAGAACCGAACGTTTTCCTCATCTCTGCCGGGGGCACAGACCTTGGCAACCTGAAGCAGGATGATTTACTCCGATGCCTTATTGACAGTGAAAAATGCGAAAATATGAAGAGTCCCTCAATGGAAACAGGTCTACACAAAGGTATATATCGTTCCTTTACCGAGGCGCTGGCAGTGATACATTCTCAGCCTTTCTATTCGACGATTGTTGCCTGTTCCAATATGGAAATCAAAACAGACTTTTTGCCTGAGGCGATGGCTTACCTAATCAATATAGAAAGAGTACCGTATCACCATGCCGGGAGTGTTGAACTAGCTCGGGCAACAGCAGCCAAAGCACAAACCAGCCATGTGCTGCTTCTCGAAAATCACGGGGTGATATGTTGGGGAGCTTCGTTGGATGAAGCCTTGCTCATGACAGAAACACTTGAATTCGTTTGCCGGTTACTGGTTACATCGCGCCAGAGCAATGTAGAATTCAATTATCTTGGCGAACAAGTAGTCGATGATTTTCGGCAACATTTGAGAAAGATGGGTCGATTGAAATAGCAATGATCGATCGTCGATAACAAAACAGGAGCATTACATTGAAGAAAGCCTTTTCCAGCGCAATAGTAATCCTGCTAACATTGGCCATTATTGCCAGCAGTGCCTGCGGTTCAACCTCCAGCAAGGAAGAAACGCCTTCGCCCATTATTGATACAATCTCAGAGCTTGAAGGTTACTATAAAAACAGCATCTACGGTTTTTCGCTAAGCTACCCTCCAGAATGGATAGCCCAAGAGGGCGGGCCAAATGATCCCGCATTTACTACCCACAACTCAAACAACAGTTGTATGGTGCAGGTATTTGTGGAGCCTCTTCTACAAACGATATCGACCTCGGATTATTCCGCTGAAGCTATGGAAGTCATAAAGCAAAAACTTGTCTATTTCGAAATGCTGTCCGAAGGAGAAGTGGAACTGGATGGTGAAACCGGATACTGGTATATTTTCAGTGGTAACGAATCCAACACTTCACTCACTTCAACACTGCTTTCTGTTGTCCACGGAAGTCAGGCATTTTTGATTTTATCTGCCTGCGAATCTGAAATCTACGAATTGCTGCAAGAAACAATAGAAAGCATCGTGTTCAGTTTCCGACTGCAAGAACCGATATCACTTGAGAATGCCCTGGTCCTGTACGATACCGGCCCTTCCACCTTGGACCCGGCTGTTACGCGCGATACCACCTCTGCTTCCTATGTACTCGAAATATTCAGCGGACTGGTCACCCTAGATCAAGAACTACAGGTCGTCCCGGATATTGCTGAATGGGATATCAGCAACGATGGTAAAACCTATACATTCTTCCTTCGACAAGATGTTACTTTCCAGGATGGTTCTTCAATCACCGCAAACGACTTCAAATACTCTCTTGAACGGGTATGTGATCCCGCAACCAATTCTCAAACGGCAGCCACCTACCTTGGCGATATTGTGGGAGTTGATGCAAAACTAGCCGGTGAAGCCAGTGAGATCAGTGGTATAGAGGTGATTGACGATTACACTCTCCAAATCACAATCGATGCACCAAAAGCGTACTTCCTTTCCAAGTTAGCGTATCCCACAGCCTTCGTCGTGGATCAAGCCAATGTAAATTCAGGCGATGATTGGTGGCGCCATCCGAATGGCAGCGGACCGTTCACACTCAGTCAATGGGAAGAAGACGAACTCCTGATACTGGAGCGTAACAATCTTTACTATGGAGAAATGCCGCAGATCGAAACTGTCGCTTTCAGATTATGGAGCGGTGTTCCCATGATCATGTATGAAACCGGAGAGATCGACATTTCCTACGTATCCGCATCCAATATCGAACGGGTCCTCGATCCGTTCAACCCGCTAAACAAAGAGCTGGTGAAAACCCCCGAATTCAGTCTATGGTTCATCGGATTTAACACCCAAAAACCTCCTTTTGACGATCCTAAAGTTCGGCAGGCATTCTCTCATGCAGTAGATAAAGACAGGATCATTGAATTGCTTTTCAACGATATGGTAACGAGAGCCGATGGCATACTGCCACCCGGCATGCCCGGTTACAACGAACAATTGAACGCTCTGGAATTCGATCCGGAAAAAGCAAAAGAGTTGATTGAACAATCGACTTACGGGAACACCGCGAACCTGCCCCCACTCACATTTACCACTTCCGGCCGAGGACAGGTATCACCAGTCCATGAGGCCATTATCGGTATGTGGCAACAGTATCTGGGAGCAAACGTATCCATCCGGCAAATAGAACCTGAAGCATATATCTATACCCTCAAGGAAGAAAAAGACGAGTTGTATGATATTGGGTGGGTCGCCGACTACGCTGATCCTCAGAACTTCCTGGAAATTCTGTTTCACAGCGATGCTGAGGACAACACAGGTGAATACAGCAATCCTCAAATCGATGCACTTCTGGAAGCGGCGGGAAAAGAGATGAACCCTGAGACCCGGTTAAATATGTACCAGCAAATAGAGCAGATGCTGGTGGATGACGCCGCCAGCCTCCCCCTTTATTTTGGAATCGATTACAAACTGGTCAAGCCTTATGTAAAGGGATATGTGGCAACACCGTTGCCTATACCATGGCTAAAATACATCTCGATTGAACCACACGAATAATATCCCACTATTACTCAAGGGAAGCGCAAAACGATGAAACAATTGAGTCAATATCTGATCTGGCTGGTACTGATCACAGCAATGCTTTTGGGTAGCTTTGCCTTGGGATGTAAATCCGATGAAAAAGTTACGCCTCAACTGGATGCTCTTTCTGATGCGCAACTTCTTCCCAAACCAAGTCCTACGAATGAACCGGACCCCACCACCAGCTTCATCAATGTGATTTCTGCCGATAGTACAGTCGATTTCCCAGCATCGCTTACTTTCAATCTGGAAGCCGAAAGCTCTCATGAAATCACCGATATTGAACTTCGCTACACAATCGAAAAGGTCACTGTAACTTCAGTTACTACCACCATCAAACCAGATTTCGTAACAGGCATTCATGTTATCACCCGTTGGAGATGGGATACTCGAAAATTCGATTTGCCGCCGGGAGCCAGGATAAACTACAAATGGATCGTAACCAATAACACCGGAGATAAGTTGGAAACAGAATCAGCCACACTGATATTCGAAGATTCGCGACACAGCTGGAGTGAGCTGGCAGAGGAAAACGTTCGGCTGCTCTGGTACAAAGGTGATGCTACTTTCGGTCAAGAACTAATGGACGCGGCCCAGACCGCACTGGCAAAGCTAGCTCAGGACACCGGTGCCAAACTGGAAAGAGAAGCCAGGATTTATATCTATGGCGACACAGACGAGCTACATGAGGCGCTCATTTACCCCCAGGAATGGACCGGGGGTCTCGCCTTCACCGACTATGGCATTATTGTCATCGGAATATCAACCGATCGCCTTTCATGGGGTAAGCGAACTATCGCTCATGAATTGTCTCACCTCGTTATCCACCAGATGACTTACAATCCACTGAGCAATGTACCCACATGGATCGATGAAGGGCTGGCAATGTTTACCGAGGGTGGTTTACGGGATGATTTGGCAGATAACCTTGATGATGCTCTAGAAGATGATACATTGTTCCCCGTACGCAGTCTGGGGGGCAGCTTCCCCACCGATTCCGAAGAAGCCGGCCTTGCTTACGCACAGAGTTATAGCCTGGTATCATTTCTGATAGAGAATTACGGCAGTGAGAAGATGATGGCCTTACTTGAGTTACTTAAACAAGGCAACAGCTACGATGATGCCCTGTTGGAGATATATGAATTCGATGTTGACGGACTGGATGAGGAATGGCGCACAAGCCTTGGGCTACAGCCAAATAGGATAGCAGTATCTTCCCGTTACACATTTACAGTGTAACCACTCTAGGCAACTTTGCCCGCATCTTCTTTCTCTAACTGGGGCAAATCTCCTTCAGGCAAAGTTTCTTCATCCAATTCACCATCCCAATCCCCTACTTCCTCCAGCTCATCAATAAACTCGTCTTCGATATCATATTTGACAAGCGAACCTTTGACATATGGATTGATATCTTCAATAACTCCAGGAGGAAACGAAGGCTGTCCGATGTGTCTGGGATGCTGGAAGGTTTCCCTGATTATTATCTTAATACTGTTGTCCCTTGAGCTGCTTACCGCCGCCCGGTATTCATTGCCGCCATTCATCAAATCGACAAGTCTCGATCCTATTTTATGCTCAACCTCACCCAAATATTCACTTGAGCCGTTGAACACAATGAGCTTGCGCCCCTTCGCTTCCAGGTGAACCTCATCACCGGCAGATATTTTGGCGATAGTCTCTTTGGGAGCAGGTTTGTACAGACCTACCATCCTGGCCTTGCTGGTATCCTGAATGAAGAACCGACAATCAATACCACGAGCCTCTTTTGAAGATCGATCTTCATCTTTCAGGTACTGAAGACGATTCAGGTTTCTCTCAGCAATACTGTTTTTCGGATCAAGCTCTAATACTAGCCTATAGGCTTTCCTGGCTTCCGCATTGTGGCCCAATTCAGCCAGCGCTTTCCCCAAACGATTGTGAGCATCGATATCATTGGGAGATACTTCGATTATATCCTGATTGATAGCAACGGCTTCCTCCCACCGACCCTCCACAGCCAACCTGATAGCTTCTTCACTACGACTATTCCCCATAACATTCTCCTCATGTCGATATTGATAAAACATCGCTGAGCACAGCATAACCGGTTTGCGACTGCTGTTTCACAACGGTTTCCCCCGCATAACCAGCACGGATTTACGTATGTTTTGCGGGGACTCCTCTAAACCGTTCTGGATCATACCATGTTTTTTTCAAGAGTACAATACGAAAAAACACGTAAAAACAACCTACAGGAAATACCGATTTTTTCTAGTCCAACACTCGTGGCTATTTGGGGCTATTTTGAAGACCGCAAATTCGGTATATGTGATCAATATCGAGGCTCTGCCTCGTCAACTCCGCCAGCCTGTCATACTGCTCATCTTTTGATGGTAACTGAGTTTCATCACCATCGGATAAAAACGTTGGTTTGATATTCCGAAGAAATCGTCGCCGAAAATCATGGTTATCAAATATCCCGTGCATATAAGTTCCGAATACATGTCCACCGTGCGCCACCGCACCATCCAGATGATTATTCGTTTCTCCCGATTTCTCCACTATTTCGAAAGCTTCCACAGTATCACCGCACATAGTTTGCCCCATGTGAATCTCATAACCTGCTAGCATTTCCCCCAAAAGCCCACTAAACAAACCGTCGTTAGCGGCAACTTTGGCTTTTACCTGATGAGTCGCCTTTTCGCCCTCGAATATAGTAGTTATGTCAAGCAAGCCAAGTCCCTCTGCGCTTTTCACGTCAGACTCGATCCCCTGAGGATCTTCGATCTTTCTGCCCAGCATCTGAAAACCGCCGCAGATTCCGATGATTGGCGTTCCCGTATCGGCCCGGTTCATTATAGCCTGAGCCAAACCAACATCTCTCATGTGAGCCAGATCGTTCATTGTGCTCTTACTGCCAGGCACAATGATAAGATCGGGGCTATCCAATTGCCATGGAGCAGTTACATATCGAACCCGAACTCCCTGTTCTTGCTGCAGCGGCTCGAAGTCAGTCGAGTTGGATATCCGGGGAAGGTGAATTACCGCAATATCGATAACCTGTTCCCGCTCCCCGTTTTCCCCATCCATACGATGCACTGAATCTTCTTCATTAATGACGATGTCATGGTAATAAGGAACTACACCCAAAACCGGGATACCAGTGTATTCTTCAAGGTAATCAAGCCCCGGTTGGAGAATCGATACATCACCACGGAACTTGTTAATGATGAAGCCCTGAATCCGCTTTTTCTCTTCTTCTCCGAGCAGCACCACGGTTCCCACCAGCGAGGCAAAAACACCGCCCTTCTCGATATCGCCCACGAGCAGAACCGGCGCTTGAGCAAGCTCCGCTATTTTCATATTTACGATTTCGAATCGCTGGAGGTTTATCTCAGCAGGACTTCCTGCCCCTTCGATCACTACTACATCATATTCAGAGCGCAGACGGCCCAACGATTCCTCTATGATTGGCAGGAGATCAGGGGTATAGCGATAATAGTCATGAGCACTGACCGTTTTCCAGGGCTTCCCCATGACTACCACTTGCGATTTCGCATCAGCCTCGGGCTTTAGCAAGACCGGATTCATATCCACATAAGGTTCAAGTCCAGCAGCCTCCGCTTGCACTACCTGTGCCCTTCCCATCTCATGGCCCTCTTTGGTCACAAAAGAATTGAGTGCCATATTCTGCGATTTGAACGGTACTACTCGAAAGCCATCCTGGCGCATGATACGGCACAGTGCGGCCACCATTATACTCTTACCGACAGAGGAGCCAGTACCCTGGACCATCAGTGTCTTAGCAGTCATACCAGCTAACCTTTAACCTTCATCGGAATACCGGCAACCATGAAATGGACTTCATGGGCATGCCTAGCCACAAGTTGATTGGCTCTCCCCAGTATGTCACGGTAGGTTCGTCCCTCTCTGTTATCCGGCACCAAACCAAGACCCACTTCATTGGATACAATTATGAAAGTGGCACCGGAATTCGCCATAAAACGCACAAGACCATCCATTTCCGTCATGACCCGACCCGACACACTATCAGCATCAAATTCGTCTGTCTCTGTAAATCCTCGCCCCTTCCCCAGCATTAGATTGGAGACAAGCAGCGTCATGCAATCCAGAATAATGACTTCCGAATCACCGATATTCTCTTCAATGCCGCTAGCTACATCCATAGGTGTTTCCAGCGTCTTCCATGAATCGGGGCGTTCTTTCCGGTGGTTTTCGATCCTGTTTCTCATGTCCTCATCGAAAGCCTCCGCAGTAGCTACAAAAAGAACGTTATTGCTAATATTTTCCGCCAGTTCCTGCGCATAAGAGCTCTTCCCACTCCGGGCGCCTCCAAGAACGAGAATACATCTATTTTCCAAAGCTACACCTCAAATCTCCAGACTACACCATATCTTAACTCAAAACATCTATTTAAGGAATTCCTGAATATGTTTGTTCAAACAAATATTTCTATCGCCATTGAAGTGAATTACACAGGGATACCATCTAAAACGCCTTGACTAATGATACCAGTCACGGTAGAATCTTAAACGAGCCGAGGTAGCTCAGGGGTAGAGCACCGCACTGAAAATGCGGGTGTCGGTGGTTCAAATCCGCCTCTCGGCACCACAGCTTAAACCATGCGGGAGTAGCTCAGTGGTAGAGCACCTCCTTGCCAAGGAGGGGGTCGAGGGTTCGAATCCCTTCTCCCGCTCCAGCAAATTAAAGGCCCAGCCCAACGGCTGGGCCTCTTTTTGTCTCTGGTGCCAATGTATATTTGTCGTTGTCTGTATGCATTTGTTAGAAGACTGATATATAGAGCATCCTGATATAAATAACAGAATCCATAAATAGGTGGCTACTCAGATAGCAATCTTACTGAGAATATAACATTTCCATTGTCTGGACATGCCATCTTTGTTTTACACAACGGATCGTTTTCAAAAGTAAACCTTGCTCCAGAATTCAAAGCAACAATAATTGGAAACAATGTTGTATATGCACCACCACAGAAAGCGTTTGGTGTATCAAATCCATTAAATATAAATGTATCCCCTTCTCTATATGTATAGATACAATGTCCATTAACTTTTTCTATGCTGATTTCAAACTGATTCATATTAATTTCTCTCAATATCAAAATTAAACTATGAGCCAACCAAAAACGTCCGAATTAACAGGCTGCAATGGCATATGCCAGATCGACTTGGCGGCAGCCCATTTGTTGCCTGAGATTATAGCAGAGATTTCGGATTGCACGCTATACCTGTTATTGCCCTCTTGCCGCCAAGCTGATTGAAAACTAGTACCGGAAGCGGACCTTTTCCTCTCGATTAGATTTGCGGCGAGTCGATCGCTTTGCTTCCCGGATGAAGGCTATGGTTTCCTCTGTTCTTTCTTCAGCTTGTGATTCCTTGTTGGACTTCTTCTTTTTCATCCTTGCTTCTCCTTCTCACAATTTATCCTTTCTAGAAAGCAAGGGCAAGCCTTTGAGTTTGTGTCCTGGCAGTTGCGGCATCCTAATGGCAGTTTTCCCTGTAGCTGAGCATTGGATGGCCTTCCGCAGCGGTTGATGCTATACTATGCCCAATCCGCACTCAGTCAGGTCATTCATCTGGCATGTTGGTGCACCGACCAGTTCGATGTCATTGGATACATGACGGGGTGCTGCGGTACTTGGAAGAGGTTACGCATTATGGATCTGTTTTCTGATATCAAGGCAATGATCATGAAGATCCTCGGCATCGAAGGGGAGACTGTCACCCCGGAGGCCCACCTCCATTTTGACCTGGGCGCTGATTCGCTGGCGCTGGTGACACTGTCTGTAGCGATCAGCGAGAAATACAATGTGGAGCTTCTCGCCGAAGACATCGTGGAACTCGAGAGCATCAGCGAACTGATCTCGGTGGTTGAGGCAAAGATCAACACTTGAACGAAAAGTCAGTATCCTGCTCAGTTTTCTGGGCGGGCCCAATCTTGTGACCTCAGTTCTTGTATTAAGTGAGGATTCACCTTCGCTCAGTGGCCATCGAAAGAATTTGGGGAGGTGTGATGGACTATAAAACGATTGCCAAAGGACCGCTGGATAGTTTTCCTGTCAAACCGAACTTGTCAGACTATCTGGCCATGCGTCAGACTTTCAGATGGGAAGATATCTCCGCCGAGCTGGACTGGTTCGACGGCGACCATATCAACATTGGCCATATCGCTACAGATGCTCACCTGAAGACAGATCGCCGTGACAAGCCGGCCCTCATCTGGGAGAGTCAGAAAGGTGAGGTCGAACGGTACACATTCGCTGATCTCTCCCGCTTGAGCAACAAGTTCGCGAATGTACTGACCAAGGAGATCGGAATTCAGAAAGGCGACCGGGTGTTCTTCTTTCTGGAGCGGGTTCCCGAGATCTTCATCGGCATTCTGGGTACATTAAAAGCCGGGGCGGTCATCGGGCCGTTATTCTCTGCTTTCGGACCGGATGCGGTCAAGGATCGTATGGCTGACAGCCGGGCCAGGGTGCTGGTCACAAGTCCCATGCTGAAGAAGAAGATCGAGGAGATACTACCTGATCTGCCGCATTTGGAGAAAATCATCGTCGTGAATCGCCGGAATGCCGAACTGGCTCCCGATGATGTATCCTATGAGGCGGCCATGGAGCGGGCATCGGAGGATTTTGATACCGTTCGCACACACAAGGAAGACTATGCCATCATGCACTATACCTCCGGTACTACCGGAAAGCCGAAGGGCGCAGTGCATGTTCACAATGCGGTGATTGGACACTACGCCACCGCAAAATTCGTGCTGGATCTCCAGCCCGATGATATCTATTGGTGCACTGCGGACCCGGGCTGGGTGACAGGTACATCGTACGGGATGTTCGGGCCCTGGGCGAACGGCATCACTCAAGTTGTCTACGAAGGTATGTTCAGCGCCAAGCGGTGGTACAAATTCCTTGAGGAATGGAACGTTACCGTATGGTACACAGCTCCCACGGCCATCAGGATGTTGATGAAGGCGGGTGATGATTTGCCCGGGCAGTTCAATCTGGACTCCGTGCGTTACATGTGCAGCGTCGGTGAGCCGCTCAATCCGGAAGCTATCGTATGGGGACAACAAGTTCTGCAAAAACCGTTCCATGACAATTGGTGGCAAACCGAAACCGGCGCAATTATGATTGCCAACTACCCCGTGCTGGACATTAAGCCCGGCTCCATGGGACGCCCATTTCCTGGAATCGATGCCGGCATCGTCGATGATGAATTCAATGAACTGCCCGCCGGGCAGGAGGGGAATCTGGCAGTGAGGACAACGTGGCCATCGATGTTTCGCACGTATTGGGAGAAAGAGGACCTCTATCAGTCGCGATTCACCGATGGTTGGTACATCACCGGGGACCGGGCCCGGAGGGATGATGATGGTTACTTCTTTTTTGTCAGCAGAGCCGATGATGTGATCAACACGGCGGGACATCTGGTCGGACCATTTGAAGTGGAATCGGTGCTACTTGAACATCCTGCCGTGGCTGAAGCCGGGGTAATCGGCAAGCCTGATCCGATCGCCATGGAGGTAGTAAAGGCATTTGTCTCACTCAAAGAGGGCTACGAGCCCGCTGAGGACCTGCGGGATGATATCCAGAGATTCGTGGTGAAGCGCCTCTCGATGGCTGCCGCACCCCGGGAGATCGACTTCATCGATTCCCTTCCCAAGACGCGGAGCGGCAAGATCATGCGCCGGCTCTTGAAGGCCAAAGAACTCGGCTTGCCACTGGGCGATACATCCACGCTCGAAGATGACTAGGAGGAGATGAATGTCCATGATGCTTCCCGGGGATTTCTTTGATTTGAGCCAATGCGATTATCAGGAGCTGTTTCAACCAGATGAGCCCGTGTGGACGGTGCTCGATCGCTTGCACGATTACATTACCTCTCTCTTCCGGGGGTCCTGGCCGCTGGCCGGACATACCGGTATGGCGGAAAGGCCACTGGTTATCGTCAATGGCGAAGTGCGCGATGACCTTGTCGTGCGTCCTCTGGAGTCCGGCAAAAGTGTCCGGGCCTTTGACGGAGACAGCCCGCTGGAGAACACCGCCATTATCATGCCGGGCGCGTATCTGTTTGACGACCGAATCATCATCGGTGCGGGAAGCGTTGTTGAGCCGGGAGCGTTGCTAAAGGGGCCCGTGGTGATTGGCGCCCGTACCGAGGTGCGTCAAGGCGCGTACATGCGTGGCGACTGCCTTGTCGGCGACGGTTGTGTCGTAGGTCACACAACGGAGATAAAGAACTCCATTATGCTGGACGGTGCCAAGGCCGGACACTTTGCCTACATTGGTGACAGCATTCTTGGCAGGGACGTCAACCTAGGAGCAGGTACCAAGCTCGCCAACCTTAAGATGATTCCTGGCGAGGTGATGATAGCGGCCGAAAGAAGGTTCCACAGGACAGGTCGGCGCAAGCTGGGGGCCATCCTTGGTGATGGAACTGAGACAGGGTGTAATTCGGTCACTGCACCTGGCACACTAATCAGACCCAGATCTGTTGTGTATTCCGGAATTTCAGTGCCCGGAGGCTATTACGAGGAAGGGTCCTGCCTCATGCCGCCCAGTAGCTCGGTTGCTATTGGAGCCATCGCTCGTCGAGGCTGAAAACCGCTGCTCTACCCCTTAGCAACAACGCCTTGGCTTTAAATCTGATTTATGCCGTAATGTAGTGTTCAGTACGCGGAGATCGGAGGTTCGAATCCTCTCTCCCCGACCATCTTTTGTTCTCTATCCTGATAATGCCCCCCCCTTTTCCATTCTAAAGGAATAAACCTTCAGATTCACTTTTCATACTTGTCGTTGTCCTGGGAAAATGTCAAGGGCGATGACTAGCCTTTTCAAGCCCGAATGTGACTGTGGCGATGAGTGTCACTTCGTTCCAATTCTCCGGTGCAATTTCGTGTTTGGTCATGCCGCGTCTGCTGGTCAGGCGATGCGCCTGCGTTGACCATATCTGGTTTTGGTAGGGGCAACAAGCCGGATATCACTTGCCGTCTTTAAGTTCTTCGAGTTCCTCCCATCGGTCGTACGCCGATGTCAACAGCCCTTTGACGGACTCCAGCCTCTGCTGGGTGGCTACGATCTTGGCTTTGTCTCCTTTGTAGAAGGCTGGATCGCTCATGGCCTGGAACAGTTCCTCCTGCTCACTTTCCAGTAGCTCAATTGTCTGCGGGAGGGATTCCAGTTCCCGTTGCTGCTTGTATCCTAATCCGGGTTTCGTCTTTGGAACTGGTGCTGGTGGGGGCCCTTTCTTCGCAGCCCCGGCTTTGTCTAGGCGCGCCTCCAGCGGGCGCTGTTGCAGCCAGTCGTCGTACCCGCCGACGTACTCTTTGACCCGGCCATCGCCTTCAAAGACGATGGTGCTGGTCACCACGTTGTTGATGAAGGCGCGATCGTGGCTGACCAGAAGCAGGGTTCCCTTGTATTTCATCAGCAGCTCTTCCAGCAGCTCCATGGTTTCGGTGTCCAGGTCATTGGTCGGCTCATCGAGGACCAGGAGGTTCGAAGGCCGGGTGAAGAGCCGGGCCAGCAGGAGCCGATTCCGTTCCCCGCCGGAGAGCAGTGACACCGGGGAGTTGGCCCAGTCAGCAGAAAACAGGAAGTCCTTCAGGTACCCGATGATATGGCGGTCTTTCCCGTTGATGGTAATGATGTCATTGCCCTCACCAGTGTTTTCCCGAACACTCTTGCTGGCATCGAGCTGCTCTCGCAGCTGGTCAAAATAACTGAGCTTGAGTCCGGTCCCCAGCCGAACACTGCCGGATGACGGCTGGAGATCGCCCAGCAGAATTCGCAACAAGGTGGTCTTGCCGCTGCCGTTGGGGCCCAGAATTCCGACCCGGTCGCCCTTCAGGATCGTGGTGGAGAAACCGGTGATGATGGGAGTATCGCCATATTGAAAGGTGATGTCTTCGGCTTTCACTACCAGCTTGCCGGATCGTTCTGCTTCATGGGCCTCCATGCGGACCGTCCCCATCCGATCCCGGCGCTCTCGGCGCTGCTGGCGCATCTTCTCCAGATCGCGTACTCGTCCCTCATTGCGCGTCCGTCTGGCCTTTATCCCCTGCCGGACCCAGCGCTCTTCCTGGGCCAGTTTCTTGTCTAACAGCGCGCGTTCGGTCTCCTCCGCCTCGCGGGCGGCTTCCCGTCGAACCAGGAATGTCTGGTAGTCGCACGATTGATCGAAGAGCTTCCCACGGTCGATTTCCACGATTCGGGTGGACAGCTTCTGCAGGAACATACGGTCATGAGTCACGAATACAACGGTGCCCGAAAACCGCAGCAGGTACTCTTCCAGCCGTTTGATAGAATCGATGTCCATATGATTGGTCGGCTCATCGAGCAACAGGATGTCCGGCTCTCCAGCCAGGGCCTTTCCCAGCAGCGTCTGGCGCTTGAGGCCGGCGGAAAGCGTATTGAAGACCAGATTAGCATCGAGACCGAGCTGGGAAATGATCTTGTCCACCTGCTGCTGCACCTCCCATCCTCCCCCCGCATCGAGCGAATTGTGAATCCGGTTCAATTCCTGAAGCAGGGCAGGGGTGGTCTCCGTCGAGAGCCTGCGGCTGATCGCGTGATGCCGGGCTATCAGGTCGGAGTGTTCCTTCAAACCGCCGGCAACCACTTCGTATACGGTCCCCGAGGTCTCCTGCGGCACCTCCTGCGCCAGTAGGGCGGCCCGGCTTCCCTTTTGAATAGCCACGGCGCCCGCATCCGGCCGCCGGCTGCCTTCGATCAGTCGAAGCAGTGTCGACTTGCCCGATCCGTTTCGTCCCACCAGCGCGATCTTCTCGCCACGTTCCACCGAAAGGCTGATCCTGTCAAATAGCGGGGGGCCGCCGAAGGCTAGTTCTAAATTCTGAATACTGATGATGGCCATGAGTCAGGAGGTATCTCCTTTGATGGTGTTCTGCGCCTTGCGCCGGACCTTGGGTACCGCGATCTCCTTCACCCGCCCCACCTGTCCGCTTTCCAGTCGGACCTTGATGCAGTGCGGGTGAGCGTGCGATCTGGTGAGGATATCCTTGACGACACCTTCAGTGAGTTTACCCGCTCGTCTTTCTTCAATACGATTGAGACTTGCAGGCCCGGTTTGATATTGACGCGATTGTTGCCGTTCATACTGATGGTTTCCTGCGGGTTGGCCGCGAACCGTCACCGGGGCACCGATCCGGGATGTGAGGTTTCACAGCTCCTGGCCCCTCTCGTTCCTTTGCGAGAATTATGACATGGTACCCTCCCTATTCTCGCCTTGTCGAGCAGGCAATTGCAAGGGGTGATATGGGAGGAAGCCGGTGGTGGACATACCGATATGCCGGTACTAGTTCAAATGCGAAAGTTCACCTTCGCCAGATTATTGGTGAACAGCAAATGTTCACCACTCCAAAACCTGTTGAGTTAGTCCGCCGAATCCTAGAGCTTGCAACAGATAAAGATTCATTAATACTTGATTCTTTCGCAGGTAGCGGTGTTACAGGACACGCAGTTCTCGAAGCAAATAACTCTGATGGTGAACAGCGCAAATTCATACTTGTCGAATTGGAAAAGGAAATATGCAGTAGTGTGACTGCTAATAGACTGTCTCTGAAGTGGTCTAATGGAAACGGACACCTGGAAAAGAGTGATAGATATCTTTCCACCCTAATTCCATGTCGCACATCTGTGTGGCCCTAGCGGATTAACCAGCTATATCGATCAGCGCATCCTCGATCGCGGATCAACTTCCATCAACATTTTAAGGACCCTATTTGGCTTTCTCTATATTCTTTTTTTCAAAGCCTATACATGAGTGGTCACCAATCATAATGTGCCCGTAGTGCTGGGCTCTTCGGAAGCGACAGATATACATATCCATGCGAGTGTCCGATGAGTGCTCGCCACCATGGGTTTCGCCAGTATGAAACCACACAAGTTGACCATATTTACAGTTATTACAACCGTCGTGTTCCATTACCCGCCTCCATCTTCACATTTAGTCGGTAACCCATGGGCATCGATCACGGTAATTCCGACCTAACGGGTTCAGCGAGGAACACTAGCCTGCAGAGAGTCACTGTAAGCAATGTTATTGTCCTGCACGCTAGGCGTTGATCACCTTTCACGTATACGCATTCACTGAAACTGATGCGAGGGTGACAGACAAAAGACCAAACGACCACCTATACGAATATATTTTCCGGCTTATAGGGGTGCGCGCCTAATAATACGCCCACCCCCTATTTCGCTTCGATTTCCCGTGATAATGCCTTAATACGGACAACACAGACATCATCAATGGCCTTTACTAGTGATATTTCCATAGGTAATCGTCGCTCAATCATGAGCTGGTTGATACCATCGATTCATACTTCTGAATAATCCTGGAGATTCGCTACCAAAAAATTGGATCGAAGCTTACCCAGCGCTATCGCTTCGATTTGGCGAGCACGTTCCTTTGTTACTTGAAACTGGCGGCCTATTTCTTCAAGTGTATGTTTGCGGCCGTTCCCAAATCCAAATCTGAGCTGAAGTACTTTGCGCTCTCGTGCGGGTAGTCTTTCCATACCCTTCCTGACTTCTTCTTTAAGAGCGATGTGTGCGACAGTTTCCGCTGGTGTGGCATTTTGATCTATGATGAAATCACCGACATGCGTATCCTCGCTGTCACCGATGGGAGTTGCAAGAGATATCGGCTCCTGAATTATGCCAAATATTTCCCCCACCTTTTCCACAGATGTGTTCATTCGAGTGGCAATCTCCGCTCTGGTGGGCTCACGCCCATATTCGTAGGCTAATTTCCGATTGAGACGAATGAATTTGTGGATTTTATCTATCATGTGAACCGGAAGGCGAATGGTCCTGGCTTGGTCAGCTATCCCCTTATTTACGAATAGTCTGATCCACCAAGTAGCATACGTGCTGAACTTGTATCCTCTCCGATGATCGTATTTATCGACAGCCCGGATTAACCCAATGTTGCCTTC
>Ga0233431_1002404_pt1 | contig 26231 bp, 17 predicted proteins | sample SI_118_April2016_FD_179867 | JGI IMG/M metagenome (GOLD analysis project Ga0233431, IMG submission 179867) | Seawater microbial communities from Saanich Inlet, British Columbia, Canada - SI_118_April2016_200_MG | ecosystem: Environmental > Aquatic > Marine > Inlet | place: Canada: British...
TGAAGAATTAAATCCATCTTATTATAATTACCAATTAAATCTTTTTAATGAAACGACTGCACGAATAACATCCAAAATTCCAGGAATTTCTTACCGTCATATAGCCAATAGTTCTGCGATAATGAAATACCCGCAATCTCATTTCAATATGGTAAGACCTGGCATCGCTCTCTATGGTGCCTTGCCATATGATGATGCCAATTCAAAACTTAAACCTGTAATGGCATTTAAAGCGCCTGTCACCCTTATAAGGAAAATGTCAAAAGGAAGCTCCATCGGTTATAATCGAAAATATACGCTGGATACTGATCGGATGATTGCAACAGTTCAGGCAGGTTACGCCGATGGTGTAAGCACAGCGCTTTGCAATATTGGTCAGGTATCATTCGGATCAAAATTATTAAATATTGTTGGAAAAATTTCAATGGATCAAATGGCAGTTGACGTAACAGGGGTAAAAATTAAACCGGGAGATATAGTCACAATATGGGGAGGCGATAACCGGGAAACCAGAGTAGAAAAAGTTGCATCTAGAATCGATAAAATTCCCTATGAGTTATTAACATCCCTATCAAACCGGGTTGAAAAGAATATTATTCAGGAGAAAAATTGAGAAGAATCACTATTTTGATGGCAATAGTCCTGCTTGCAGGATGTCAACCTCCAGTTAATCCAGTGCCTGAACCACCTATTCAGTCGAAATCGTCGAAAGGAATGATGGAAACAGATAGTTTAATTACTAGCAAGGCGATTCCAATTATTCCGCAGAACAATGATTCAACTTTAGCGAGTTCAAATATTATAACTGATTCAACTATCGATAATAATGGATGGGAATCACTGAACTTAAGAGAGAAAATCGCCCAAATGATCATGGTGAGGATACGAGGAGACTACTTCCATGAAAATCATTGGATGATGACAGACATGAAGTATTTTATTGAAAATACTGGCATCGGTGGAGTCATTATTTTTGGTGGTAGTATCCATGGAGCATACAGCAATATCCAGCAATATCAGAAATGGTCAAGAATTCCACTTCTTGTTGCTGCAGATTACGAAAGGGGAACCGGTCAATGGTTTGATGGTGGAACGCTGTTTCCTCCCAATATGGCCATGACAGCAACAGGCAATCCTCAATTTGCATTTGATCAGGGAAAAATAACTGCATTGGAAGCAAAATCTCTTGGCGTTCACGTCACTTTTGCTCCGGTAATGGATGTCAATAATAATCCAAATAATCCAATAATAAATTTTAGATCATATGGTGATAATCCTCAACAGGTTTCAGATTTTGGTAATAGGTTTATAGAAGGATTCCAGAGCCAGGGATTGATTGCATGTGTAAAGCATTTTCCCGGGCATGGGAATACTTCAGTAGATAGTCACAGCAGTTTGCCAATCATATCAGGAGATCGGGAGTCCTTGAATAAAGTTGAATTCCTGCCATTTAAAGAAGCTGTTAAAAATGGCGTCAAGATGGTTATGACCGGGCATATTGCTCTACCTGAAATTGATGGGAATGTACCTGCATCGCATTCGTATCGAATGTCATCAGAATTATTAAGGGAAGAGTGGGGGTTTCAGGGGCTGGTTGTAACTGATGGTATGGAGATGGCAGGCCTTACCAAATCAGTCTGGGCAGGTGAATCAGCTGTGAGGGCTGTTGAGGCCGGAACCGATATTTTGTTGCTGCCTATGAATGTTAAACAGAGTATCGATGCCTTGGAACAGGCTGTACAAAGTGGTAGAATCTCAGAAAGCAGGATAGATGAGTCAGTTGCCAGAATCTTCAAGACAAAAGAGAATCTTGGATTATTTGCTAACGCGGGAATTTCTAATTTTAAAAATGTAGAATCAATAGTTGGCATCAAATCTCACATGGATAAGGCAAAAAAGATTGCCAGATCATCAATAACTGTAGTAAAAACTGATGGTTCTCTTCCTCTCAAACCCGAAAATATTGAAAAACTTGGTCACCTCATTCTAACAACTGATGATATTGGAAAGGACAAGCTTTATCCATTTATAAGGGATATTTCACAAACTCATGGCAATGTAGACGAGTATATAATCACTGAGGCAGTAAGTGATATAAGAATAGATGAAATTATATTAAAGTTGAAGAGAATGGATCAGGTTATAGTATCATTATTAATCCGTATCCATATGGGAAAAGGTAGATCAACGATTGATAATTCACATGATAAATTGCTTACAAAGATGAAAGCAGCAGGAATCAAATTTGTTACTGTTAGTTTTGGCAGTCCATATCTTAAACACTATGATCACCTCTCAACGTATATATGTGCCTATGGATATGGGTCGGTATCTTTAAAAGCAGCAGCTGATGCAGTGTGGGGACGAATCCCGGTAACCGGCTCTTTACCAGTTACCTTGAATAAATATTTTCCAAATGGTTATGGCATAGAAATTCCAGCCAGAACAAAAGTATTTACCACTAGCACTGAAAATTTCGATTTATCACGTGCATGGGCGGTCCTTGATAGCGCTATTGAGAATCGAATTTTCCCTGGTGCTCAGGTATTCATCGCAAAAGATGGCCAAATTATTTCATCTTATGCCGTTGGACATCAGACATATACAGAAAATTCTCCAAAAGTCACCACATCGACAATTTATGATGTTGCATCACTGACAAAGGTTCTTGTGACTACTCCTGTCACCATGAAATTATCTGCCAAACATTTACTCGGAATTGATCAAAAAGTAAGTCAGTTTTATCCCGAATTTCTAGATACTGATAAAAAGGATATTACTATCAGGCATCTACTTACTCATTCATCAGGACTCAAACCTTATATTCGATTTTTTCTCGATGAGAATATTCATAACCGCAACGATGTTCTTCGAGAAATTATCAACTCCGATCTGGAATCCAAACCCGGTGAGAAATATGCCTATAGTGATCTTGGGGTTATTTTGCTTGGTTCAATAAATGAAAAAGTTTCGGGATCTAGTTTGAAAAATCTAGCATCCAGGTATATTTTTAAACCATTCAAGATGAACCGTACATTCTACAATCCAAAAAAATCATTTTTAAAAGATATTGCCCCAACTGAGGCAGATGAGTCCTTTAGGAATAAACTTGTACATGGAATTGTTCATGATGAAAATGCATTTCTATTAGGCGGGATTGCTCCGCATGCTGGTATTTTTTCAACTGCTGAAAATATTGGTAATTTTTCACAAATGCTGATTAATGGCGGCACATTTCTTGGCAACAGATATTTTGACAAGTACATTATAGATAAATTTACCTCCAGACAGAATATGCCAGATGGCTCCGATAGAGCCCTTGGATGGGATACACCGTCACAGAATGGCAAAAGCTCTGCAGGTGATTATTTTTCATCATCATCTTTTGGACATCTGGGCTTCACCGGTACCAGTATGTGGATAGATCCAGATCAAAAGATAATGATTATCTTATTGACCAATCGCGTTCATCCTACCCGTGAAAGAGGTGGCATTTATTCTGTTCGAAGACGTTTTCATACAGAAGTTATGAAGTCTATCTTGAAATAGATATTTTCAGAACTCGATATGGATTGCCATTTGAAAAGATAAATGGCCGTATACCGCAATTTCTGCATAATTACATAATTATGGTAAATCCACAACATAAACTGATTGGAAAATAGATGGGTATAATTGATCAAAGTATAATCGTCATTTTTCTCCTTGCTATTATTGCATTCGGGATCTGGCAGAGAAAATTTAATACTACAACAGATGACTACTTCCTTGCCGGGAGAAATTTACCATGGTGGACAGCCATGTTTTCAATTGTTGCTACTGAAACCTCAGTCCTGACATTTATCAGTATCCCAGGTATAGCATATCGGAATAATTGGCTATTTTTGCAACTGGCAATGGGTTATATGCTGGGTAGAATTCTTGTTTCATTTTTTTTACTACCTGGTTATTATGGCAAGGGAATAACCTCGATTTATGAAACAATTGAGATAAGATTTGGACCATTGGTTCAGAAAATTGCCTCGATGATTTTTATTATTACCAGAGTTCTGGCAGACGGCATTAGATTTCTTGCAACAGCTGTTATTGTACAGGTTATTACTGGCTGGTCCCTGACCGCTGCAGTCCTTGTAATTGGTGTTGTTACCCTAATTTATACCTGGTCGGGAGGCATTAGAACCGTCGTATTAATTGACAGCTTTCAATTTATACTTTATCTGTCGGGGGCAGTGATATCTATTTTGTATTTAATCAATTATATTGATAATTCGTTTTTAAATATATTCTCAGAATTATTAGATAGTGGAAAACTAAAGACAATTGATTCCACCGGAAATATTTTCTTTGCACCGTGGAATTTTATAAGTGCTTTTATTGGGGGGACTCTTCTTTCATTTGCATCACATGGGGCTGATTATATGATGGTGCAGAGAGTCTTAGGATGCAAATCATTACATGATGCAAGGAAGGCAATGATCGGTAGCGGTGTATTTGTATTTATTCAATTCACATTATTTTTATTTGTCGGTTCATTATTATTTCTATTTTTTGGAGGTGCGGAGCTTGAGAAAGATCGCGAATTCTCCACATTTATTGTTCAGCATCTACCGGTTGGACTAAAAGGTATTTTATTGGCTGGTGTTCTATCTGCTGCTATGTCAACATTGAGCTCATCGATGAATGCGCTGGCTTCAACCACAGTGATGGATTGGTTAAAAAATAAGGCTTCTCTAGCACTTTCAAAACAAGTATGCATATTCTGGGCTGCAGTGCTCATTTGCATCGCTTTAATATTCGATGAATCAAATACAGCTGTTGTCATTGTCGGTTTGAAAATAGCTTCTTACACCTATGGCGGATTGCTGAGCATTTTCATATTATCAAGAATCAAATCTGACTTCCATCCGGCTAGCATTATTACTGGGTTAATATTTAGCATTTTGATTGTATTTGCATTACAATTATATGATATTGCCTGGACCTGGTTTATCGGTATTTCAGTAATGACCAATCTATGCGTCACTTATATCGCAAATGCTTTTATATCCAATTTCATATCAAAGAAATAACCAGTTGAAGATTATCATCAGAAGTTTTGGCTGTTCAATTGTTTTTATCATATTGCAGTTTTATTCCTGCCATCGTCATACACCGATATTACCAGCTGAAATAGCAAAGGACAAAATTGTACTTACTGGTTTGGATATGTTAGCAGCTGACAATTTTCAGATATTCCATGATAAAAATATCGGATTGGTGATAAATCAGACCAGTATAAACCACCGAGGTATCCACATCATTGATTTACTCATGGATGTTGATGAAGTTAATATTAAACGGATATTTGCATCTGAACATGGTTACAAGGGTACCCTCCAGGCAGGTGAACATTTTGATGACTCTAAAGATGATGAAAACAATATTGAGATAATTAGTCTTTATGGAAAATCCAGAAAACCAACGCCTAGCCATATGGCGGATTTGGATGCAATTATATTTGACATGCAGGATGTGGGGTCTAGATATTATACGTTTGTAAGTACTTTGACTTATGTCATGTCTTCGGCAGCGGAAAACCATATTCCCGTATATATTCTTGACAGACCAAATCCAATTAATGGGATAACGGTTCAAGGTCCATTAATGGCGGAACAATATAGTTCTATTGTGGGACTGCATCCAATCCCTATCAGACATGGAATGACCATTGGTGAAATTGGCTTAATGATCAATAACGAATTATGGCTTGATAATAATCAGAAATGCCAGTTGGAAATTATATCCATGAATTATTGGGATAGATCAGATTATTTTAATCACACAGGATTACCATGGATTCCACCATCGCCAAATATTCCAGATGACAGTACTGCATTGATCTATAATGGATTTTGTTTGATGGAAGGAACAAATGTTTCAGAGGGCAGGGGAACAGAGTTTCCATTTAAAATATTTGGTGCTCCATGGATCAATGGTAATGAGCTTGCTGAAAAACTCACGGAAAAAGAATTACCTGGGGTTATCTTTAAAGGAATTCAATTTACCCCTGTAAGTATGCCTGGAAAATCTAAATGGCCAAAATATGAGGATGAGATTTGCTCGGGTTGTTATCTGGAAATCACCAACTATCAAACCTTTGATCCACTAAAATCATGCATTTCAGTTTTATATGCCTTGCACCAATTATACCCTGATAATTTTAAATTTCTTGATTCTGGATTTATAAACAATCTCTACGGCTCAACAATTCTTCAGGAATCTGTACAAAATAATGTCGCCATATCCGACATAATCCACCAATGGTCAATTGATAATAGTAATTTCTTTTCAACTCGCCAGAAATATCTATTATATCCTTAAAAGATCATAAGACTTACCTCTATTTATCATAATCGATAATATGATTGGTAATGGATGCATGCATATTCTAATATTCATCCCTAATCGCAATGAAATATATCAAAATTACCAAAACATATATTAAAATCCTGGGCTGGTGAAAATTCCTTACCAAAAGCGCGTTATATTCTCTTGGTCTCTATATGACTTTGCGAATCAGCCATTTACCACTTTAATTGTAACATTTATTTATGGCACCTATTTTACCCAAGCCATTGCTGAAAATGAAATAGTCGGCACTGCCTTGTGGTCGAGAGGCATTACGATTACAGGAATAATAGTTGCCATACTATCACCAATTATGGGTGCAATGGCGGATCGAGGCGGATTCAGGAAATTCTTCTTAATTTCGTGGACATGGGTGACTGTTATCGGGTCCGCAATGTTATTTGGCGTTTTACCAGGCGAGGTGACAAACGCATTATTTTGGTTTGTACTGGCCAATATCGGTTTTGAAATGGGCGGTGTCTTTTGCAATGCATATCTCCCTGATATTGCTCCACATGAAAAAATCGGTCGAATTTCAGGTTATGGCTGGTCATTTGGTTATGTGGGTGGATTAATTGCCCTGGCATTATCATTTATATTTTTTATTCAACCTGATATCCCATGGTTTGGTTTTACCAAAGAGCTTGGCGAGAATATCAGGGCTGTAAATCTCCTGGTAGCCCTGTGGTTTGCAGTATTCAGTCTACCAACTTTTATATGGGTCAAAGAATTAAGAACAAAACCAAATAATAAAAAGAGAATATTTTCCCGTTCATTAAAACAAACAGCAAGTACTTTCAGGGAAATAAAAAAATATCGTGAGATTGTTAAATTTCTGATTGCAAGGTTGATTTATAATGATGGATTGATTACCATTTTTGCCTTTGGTGGGATTTATGCTGCCGGTACATTTCAATTTACTATGGAAGAAATCTTTTTATTTGGAATAATTCTAAATATTACCGCAGGCATAGGCGCATTTTCAATGGGGTTCCTGGATGATATTCTTGGCGGAAAGAAAACAATCCAACTCAGTCTCTTAGGTCTCATCGTAGCGACAATCATCGCAGTTACCTGCCAAAGTAGAATGTGGTTTTGGGTTGCAGGAGTAATGATAGGGATATTCTCTGGTCCAAATCAGGCATCCAGCCGCTCACTTATGGCTCGATTTGTACCTGAAGATAAAGAAAATGAATTTTTTGGATTCTTTGCCTTTTCAGGAAAAGCAACTGCTTTTATGGGACCATTGCTACTTGGTCTATTTACTGAAATGTTTGATTCACAAAGAGCAGGTATAGCTATAGTCTTGGTCTTCCTGGTCATCGGTGCAGTCTTGCTTACTTCAGTTGACGAAGAGCAGGGTATCAAATCTGCCAACCGAAACAAATAACAGTTATTACCTGTTTGTAACTCCCTGCATATATCAGATTACGCTGCCAAAATAATATTAATCAGGTGAACGATATCTAAAACGGTAATGTACCCATCACCATCAATATCTCCAGCAATAAGCACTTCATCAGGCGGATCAGGATATTGGCCGATAATAATATTCACGATTAAGACAATATCCAGGATGTTTTGTGCAAAATCGAAATTCACATCACCTGGTAATGAAGTATCACCAACATAAATAAATGACGATTTATGTTCAGTTATTAATTCACCATTGTAATCCATTATAGATAAACTAACATCATAGGTACCGATAGTCTCATAAATGTGAATAGGAGATTTTTCTAAACTTGTGTTGCCATCTCCAAAGTCCCATTCCCACCAACCAATTAGTCCTTCACTTATATTTTCGAATGGTACAGTAAATGGCGGTAATCCACCAGGGATTAATACTTCAAAATCAGGAAGGGGTGGTATTAAATCTGTACTATATACTGTTTCGGTAAAAATTGTGGTCAGTTCATCAGATCCATCTTCTCCCTGATACTGCAAGAAATAATATTCATTTGGATTAAATATGTAATCGGTTTCGTCATTTGTGAACCATTCTGTCCATTCAATTACAGAGACATCATCAAACCATGATCGAGCTTCACCTGAGTTGGGCATATCGCTATTAAGGCGGATATCAAAATATTTTGCGTTTCCAGGGACATCGAGAGATTGGTGGTAATAAGTCCAGTCCGTTGCACCATCAATACCGGATGTCAATGATTGCTCACTTAAAATTGTGTTGCTGGTTCGAGATGAATAAAATCGTATCTCAACGGTAACATCATCACCATTTTCTGTTTTTATCCACCCTGCAAGAGAATGAGGTAAATCGTTGTCTACTTTAATTCTGTTCTCAAAATTTGTAACAATATTATCTCCAGAAGTTGGAGTTCTTCGATGAGTGATGGACTGTTCACCGAGGAATGCTGTTCCACTGTCATACCATTCATCATCACTATTTAAATTCCACAACGTACAGCCTTCATTTTCCATATTCCCAAACCAAATCAGCTCTCGTCCAGTTCTGAATTCAACATTGGATGCAAAAGGCAGGAACTCAATTGAAGATATATTCCCAGTATTATGAATAGCCAGTGGATCTGATATCCATTGATTATCATTTGATTTGTTTACAACCATTCTGTTCATGATTGAGGTTGTTTCCAAGGCTAAAGTATCGACAATTACCATAGCCCGATTTGTATAGGAATCCACATATAGATATGTGTCAAGAAGCTTTGACTTGTGTGCGAGATAATCCAACAGATGTAATCCTAGACCTCCTTCTGCAGGAAGGGGAATATAATCATCAATATAAACCGGTGTAATTGAATATTCATAGAATCCAGTTTCGTCGATTTTAGTATTGAAAACCATTGATGGATATGTTTCCGGATAATTCAAATCAAAAACATAATTTCCCAGTGAATGGGCGATTACTTTGCCGTTATACAGCTCTACACCCTGTATGATATGTGGATGATGGATTATTACAAGATCAGCTCCTGAATCGATGGCAAAATGCCGTATTTCACGATCCCACATATGAGGCACATCCAAATATGGTGAATAATTTTCATCTTCATCTGAAATATCCTCAATATCCCATTCATATTCAAGTTCCCTTGGTGGACTATACATTTCTGGATCAAGATATTCCTGTGGATCCCATGAATCATATCCCGCTCCTGGTGCAGTTGAATATTCACTTCCAGCATGCCATTCTAAGACTATAAGATCGGCAACATCCTCAACTTCTTCAATTTGTTGAAGAATATAATACGGTGTCATATAAGCAAAACCTGGTTTATTGTACCCAGAGTTTAAATATGGTTGATAATTGTTATATTGTCCAGTTCTGTCACTGGCAGCAAGAAATGCTATATTTACGCCTTTCTGATTATAATACAATGGCAAATAAGCCTCGTAAGAATTGTCACCTGCCCCGGAAAATAAAATATCGTTATCCTCCAGGAGGTTCTGAGTATTTCGCTGTCCTGTCAATCCATAATCAATTGTATGGTTATTGGCAAGGGTAACAATATCTATCCCCGCAGATACAAGCCCATCGACATTATCAGGGTGCCCCTTAAATTTTATTGTTTTGGTGGGATGCGGGGGACCACTTACTGTCAATGGACATTCTAGATTGGCTATTGTAACATCTGCTGCATCGCCAAGTATAGATAATGTTGGTTCAAAAATGGATTCTACACCATTTGTCTCGATAATTCCACCATTATCCTCGTATCTCCTGGCAAGCATTATATCACCTACAAAATTTAAAGTAAGGGGAAAACTGGAATCACCAGCATCTACAGAAATTTCAGCAGTGAATTGGCCCCAATGTTCTGAATCATCAACTACCTGAAGTAAAACTGTATATGGGTGATCATCTTCAACGATGAAAGTATGACTAGGGTTTGCCTCATCACTGGTTGATCCATCACCAAACTGCCAATGAAAATCAAAATCATCGCTATCTGGATCATCCACTGAAGAATAAAATTGTATATCCACATTTCTGCTACCATCTTGATTCCGCATCAATTCACCCATATTGTAAGTGAATGATACATTGGGTGAAATATCAAGAATTGGCGTGATATCAACAATTTCATCAAAATACACTGAAGAACTTGCATCTTCATCACGGTCATTAATAAATATCAATTCAGTGATTTCCGGGTAATACTCATACCGGGCAAACCAATCATCAGCAATTGGTAAATGATAAATATTCCAGGTATAATTTGGAAAATAACCCTGGTAAACTGTTACCCATTCTTCAATATCCAATAATTCAGTACCCTTAAGAGAGTAAAATAATGTGTTTAATGAATCCCGAACAGCAAATCCATGTATCTCGCCTTCACTCTGGCTGCGGCAGGAAATCTGCCAAACAGTACCATTAATAATAGGATAAGGCTCAATTTCTTCAGATTTCCAGGTATTGCCATATAACCTGAGGCTATAATTGGAATTCAAATAGGTTATTGAAGTGGATAGATTCCATGAATCGGGATCTTCATCTTCACCCACATATGAATCGAGATCAATTGTACCATCATCAAAATTTTCAATAATTATGTGACTTGACTGATTTGGAATTGTATCGGAAACAGAAGGAGAAAGCGGTCCAATATTGTCAAAATAATCAATGGCATCAATTTTAAAAATATAATTGAGATTTTCGTCCAAACCTGTAATCGTTGTAGTTCTTGTCCTGATATCCTGCAAATTAGAATCATCATTTAAATCCCAATAGGGAGATTCATCGGTGATCTCTTCAGTATCATAAAATATTCTATAAGATTTAAAATTTGTATCCTCGGCGGGAAACCACTCCAGTTCTTCGTAATGGTAGCCATCGTATACTGCCTGAAAATTCTGGACAGAATCAGGTGGTGTAATATCAGGGACAGTCTCCCAATTTACTAGATATGCTTGAACTGCGTCCACGAAAGGTTGGAAATAATCAAGAAGAATAGAATAATTATGGTAGGATGTGGGATACATCACCGGGTAAAGATCCTCATTTGGCATTTCCATTTCAGTAAACAAAATTGGTTTCTCAAATAGCTCAACTTGTACCCATGGCTCATATACACTTCCACTATGAACTCTTTGATGAAGATAATTCATCTGAACGCCTGTATTTGGACCTAATAGTGTATATGTATGAGTGATGGGATAATTCTGAGTTTCGCCATAATAGTAAAATAATCCAGAATAATGGGCTTGATAATAGTCAGTCACATGGAGGGCGTCGTGTTCCCCGAATTGATTAGCGGTCACAGGATATTCTGTGGTAAAGTTCACGAAATCTAAATGATCATCGGCAACGTCACGAATGGGCTTATTGGCATAGGATGCATCCCAGCCGCCTGAAAGAACAATGGATTTAAAGTCTTCATGACTGCTGTTATCATCAAAACTATGAACATGAAGTACTAGAGGTGAATGCGGGGGAAGTTGTAAAAGTGAGTCACTCAATACGGTGTGAAAAATATGAAAAAGGGTGTTCGAATTTCTTGCTGGATCACTTTTTGATTTATTATTACTATAATCACCGGATTCAGTCCATTCTACTTCTCTTCCGGCACCGGCAATCATCAGAGCAAATGCATCTGTTTGATTAAATATTTCTACACCCATATATGGGGCGATAAAATCGTCACAGGGGTGGGGGACTTCAATTACCAGATTTTGTCTTGCAGCTTCAGGGTTAAAGATAAATAAACCCCATCCATTATTAAAGCTACCGGTCACATCATCTAACTGAGTTTCAGGTTGGTTCTCATCGATATATGACAAATCCAATCTTTCACGTAGCATATAATAGACTCTTTCGGTCTCTGAGTCGGTAAATTCCACAATATCATAATTGTATAATTCTAAAGATTCAGTCAGCATTTGATCAACAGTTTCAATATCCATTCGAATTAATGATAAGAAAATCTGTTCCCAATCTGTTATGATCTCAGAATCACTGTTAATAATGCTATAATTCCCAAATCCATTTGTTTGAACATCTAACCAATCTGGGCCATAATCATTATAACCGGGTGAAGCAATCCCTTCAGAAATATGACTGACGTAATTATCATATTCTGTGGTGGCTGAGCTACCACCAATAAATTCAGAGATACTCCCAGTCTCATAGATGATCTCGGCAGAAACGATGGATATAAAGATTGAAATGCAGAATAAAATTCTTCGTGCAAAAAACATACAAATATTCTCCCTACTTATAATCAAATTTACATTAATCCAGATTATCAATAGTCTTGAATTACAATTTATTACAGTGGTTTTATCAATTTCTTATTAAAAATATCCACATTTGATTTCTGTGAATATGAATTGGATTTATCTAAACCTCTATAGGCAAATGATAATAAATTAATACCATGAAAGTAGTAAAAATTATTCAATGGGATATGGGTCACAGGGTTCTTAACCACCGGTCGGTGTGTAAAGGACTGCATGGTCATCGATATCGAGCTGAAATTTGTTTTGAAGGTGATCTCGTCAGTTCCAAAGGGCAGTCTGAAGAAGGAATGGTAGTCGATTTTGGTGACATCAAGAAACTAGCCATGGAAAGAATTCATGCCAATCTGGATCATGGATTTATGGTTTGGGATAAGGATGAGGAATTATTGGATTTCTTTAATAAAAGTGATGGACATAAACCAATAGTTGTATCATTCACTCCCACAGCGGAAAATGTTGCAAAATACATATTTGATGACCTAGACGGGAGGATGAAAGACATATTTGGGAATGGTTTAACCCTGGTATCAATAAAACTCTGGGAGACCCCTACGAGTTTTGCTCTTTATGAAATTTGAAGTGATTTCAGATTGAATTTAAAGGCTGATGAACTAACCTGATTTACAAATTGACATTTATGAGTTTTAATTACTCTTCCTCAATTATGAGTGGAAGTTCACACTCGGGACAGATTTTTTCGTCTGTAATCTTGTAACCACATGCCGGACAGAGTCCTGCTTCAATAGATCGATCTGCCTCTTCAAATTCCGGGAATTCCTCATATTTTAAGTTCTCGATAATTTCGTGGAATTTATCAAAATCAGATTCTCTGACCATCAACTGCATCTCTAATGACAACTCAGATGTGCTTTCCAGACGACCACTCTCCTCATCTATTCTATATGGAATATTAAATTCAATTAGAACATTAACCAGAGAGGTTATTGTTCCGGCTGGACCTTTTGCAATTGGGACTGCTTTGGCATCACTTGGTAATTGCAAACCATCTATCAATGGCTCGGTAAATTGTTCATCTAATGGTATTAAACAGTCAGCGCAGGTGGAAATATTGGCATTATATTCAGTACCACATTTGGGACATTTGTGAGAATCCATTTAGGTTGTTCCGATTAATTAATTTTGTTAAAATATTATGTATCAATGAAATATTCAGTATATAAAGTTGCAATATGAAACAACTGACACCGCGTAAATTTATGACCTTGGATTTGATGGATTTAAACAGATAATAATTATTTAGTCAGACTTCTAAAGGGGGGTACTTGGAAAAAATTGGCAATTGGAATGTATGTTCGCTTGAAACAGGTGGTTTCAGATTGGATGGCGGGGCAATGATGGGCTCCGTCCCAAAGGTATTGTGGAGTAAAACAAATCCATCAGACGAATATAATAGAATTGACTTATCACTTAGATGTCTGCTTTTGGATAATGGGCAGGACCGTGTTTTGATTGAAACGGGTATGGGCAGCAAGTTATCAGATGAAATGAGGTCCATGTTTAATGTAGTTCAAACTGAGAATCCCCTTGTTGATGCCCTAAATGATGTAGGTTGTTCTAAGAATGATATCACACATGTAATCCTCACTCATTTACATTTTGATCATTCAGGAGGTGCCACTGAATTCAATGAATCAGGAGATATTGCTCCGACTTTTCCAAATGCACAGTATTATATCTCAAAACGAAACTGGCAGGCTGCAAACAGACCAAATCCTAGAGATAAGGCCAGTTATTTAACTGAAAATTTTGAATGTTTAGAAAAAAATGATCAACTGGTACTTCTGGAAGATAATTGCAAAATTATACATAATATTGCAACAATAACGGTTGATGGGCACACAGCGGGACAGCAATTGATAAAAGTGGAAAGTGAAGGCTCGACGATTATATTTGTTGCTGATCTTATTCCTTTAAAATCACATTTGAAGCTTCCCTGGATAATGGGTTATGATTTAAATGCCCAACTGACACTATCTGAAAAAACTATTTTTCTCAATGATGCAGCTAAATATGGCTGGTGGTTATGGTTTTATCACGACCCTGAGACAGTAGCCGTAAAAATTACCAGAGGTGAAAAATACTATGATATTGTCGATGAATTAAAAAGAAAACAAATTTAGAAATTATTAAAAGTGGAGACTCTATGAATAGACCTGTTACTATTGTTGCAGTAACTGAAGACATGATCCTTTCTACTCGCATTGCAAAAATATGTAATGATAGTGCTGATGAATTAATATTTTCATCATTTGATAATTTAGTGCAGACTTGTAATAATATCGAACATGGGATCGCTTTAATTCAGTTAGATTCTATTTTTCTGGATATGCCTGAATACACGAACGAAATTAGTAAAATAAATCATATGACCATAATTGGATATATGGAGGATTTTGATAATGACTTACGAAAAAAAGCCATTAATAGCGGATTTGAAATTGTCTTTCCATCATCTGGTATTATTCGAAACCTTACGGTCATTATCCAAAAAGTAAAAATAAACTTGAATGATGTCAATAAATAAAAGGCAGCGTTTAACAAAAATTATTTCTCGGCTAAAAACTGAGTACCCAACCTCTAAATGTTCTCTAATCTATCAGAATCCATTTCAATTGCTGGTTGCTACTATACTTTCTGCTCAATGCACAGATGAAAGAGTAAATAAGGTTACGGCAATTTTATTTCAAAAATATCCAGATGTATATTCAATGGCGAAATTATCGCGTCAACAAATAGGCAAAGAAATATATTCTACTGGATTTTATAACAATAAATCGCGATCAATTAAATCATTATCTGAAACACTGATTATGGAATATGAGGGAAAGGTTCCATGTACATTAGAAGAATTGGTTAAACTCCCTGGAGTGGGAAGGAAAACAGCAAATGTAGTTTTAGGTAATGCCTTTAACATACCTGGAATAACGGTGGATACTCATGTAACAAGGATTTCTAATTTATTAGGACTGGTCAAAACTAAAAATGCCGTAAAGATTGAATTTCAATTAATGGAGATTATGGATTCAAAAAACTGGACTCAATCAGGGCATTTGTTTATCGATCATGGACGAAAAGTATGTATTGCTCGAAGACCCCAGTGTGTCATTTGTGTATTAAAAGATTTATGTCCTTCCGCTAATTAGTCGGACACATTATATTTTGCTGGTAAACCGGATTTTATTGATAATTCGTTTACTTCTTGCTTTAACTCCATCATTTTCTTTTCCCTACCAGTCATAAATTTATTCATATTTTCAAGTCTGGTCATTTTATCAGATATATCTTCTTCTGCCTGATGTTTTTCAGTAATATCACGATATATGCCCCAAATTCCCAACTGTCCTTCTTTAAACAGCACCGGAATACCCTCAATAACAACATGTACTATTGATCCATTTTTCCGATACCTTATGGTTTCAACACTTACTCTTGTGCCTGCTGAAATATCTTTTGATATAGCTTTTGCCTCTACTTGACGCTTTTGATCTGTGAGAAGTTCATCAATAATACTTCCAATTGATTCCGTTTCAGAATAACCAAATAAATTTACAAAAGCGCTATTTACTTGAATTATTATGCCAACATTATTGGTCATTGCTATTGCATCTACCGATCCATGAAACAGGTCTTCGAGATATTTCTTCTCGATTTCAAGTTTATTCAGGGCTGAAATCTCCTTTACTTTAGCATTATCGATTTTTCTTACTCCTTCATCGACAATCTTTTTGAGATAAGTCTTTTGTCTTTTTACCCTCCTAATTCTATATTCTATATAAATATATATAAAAATAATAAATAGCAGCCCAACAGTTATCCTAAACCATAACTTCTCCCAAACTGGTGGTGTAATCACGATGGTAAAACCCTCAGTTTCATTGTTCAACGAGAGGTCTGAATTTAGACATTTTACCTTAAAAGTGTATCGACCTGGATTTAGATTTGTATAATTAGCAAATCTCCTTGAACCAATAAATTGATAATGATCATCAAACCCATCTAACTTATATGAATAAGTAATCTTGGAGGATGCTCTGTAATCGATAGCCGAAAACTCAATTGACAAAAAGTCATTTGTATAATCAAGAATTAATGAGTCATTATTGAAAATTGCACTTGTATTATGGGAATATTTTTTTGAAGCATTACTATTTGTTATGCTTTTAGTTAAATATACAGGGAAGGTATAATTTTTGTGTTCAATCAAATGAGGATAAAAAGAATTGACCCCGTTTACTCCCCCAAAATACATTTTACCTTTTGAATTTTTAAATATTGCCCCAGCATTGAATTCATTACTTTGCAAACCATCTATAATATCAAAATTTGTGAATTTATTGTTATCCATGTTATATTTTGATAGACCACCATTTGTACTAATCCATAAGTTCCTGCTAGAATCTTCAAGAATTCCATTAACAGTATCATTTGGTAAACCATCTGCAATTCGATAATTGATTAAATCCTTTGTCTCATAATTAAATTTAAATAGCCCGGATTGAGTTCCAAACCACATAGTTTGTGTATCATCCTGATATATTATATAAACAGGATTATTAACAAAATTGATGGTGTTGTCAATAATCAAATCTAGATGGTTAAAAATACCTGTATTTGGATTGAATATTTCCAATCCACTATCAGATCCTGCCCACACGATTCCAAGTTCATCAATGAAAATACAATTAAGATAATTGTTTTGTATACTATTTACATCAGTGGGAATGTTTTTGTATTGTGTAAAGATTCCTGTTTGGCTATCGAATCTATTTAATCCACCACCATAGGTAGCGAGCCAGAGAACACCGATTTCACTTTCAATCATATGGAATATAGCATTCTCACCAAGAGATTGAGGGTTTTCTGGATCTGACAAAATTCTTTCAAAATTATTTGACTCAGGCTTAAATCGATTAAGTCCCCAGTCAGTTGCAACCCACATTACCCCATAACTATCCTGAATAATATGGAATATTACATTACTGCTGATTGAGTTATCATCATCATCATCATATAAATATTGAGTATATAATTTTGAATAAGGATTATATGAAATTAATCCATTACCATCAGATCCGTACCAAATAATATCATTCTTATCTGTAAACACAGAATAGACAGATTTAGAGGATAAGAGCGTCAGGCTTTCTTCGGAAAATTCAAAATGATCAATTTGATTGTTTCCAGGATCAATATAATTAATTCCATTCGTGCTGGTACCAATCCATAACAAATGGGTATTGTCTTCGAAAATATCCATAAGATAATTACCTGTCAATCCATATGGGTTAAGAGGCTCAGGTGGGAGATAATTTATGTAATTAGAGTCAACATCATAATAATATAACCCTGCAGTGGTGCCCAGCCACATAATCCCATTATAGTCTTGTATAACTGAAATTACCAAGCCGGAGAGAACTAAGCCATGATTCTCAATTTTTGAGTTAATATTATTGAATTCTTTTGATAATGGATTATAGGTTGCTAAACCGCCATCAGTACATATCCAAAGTAAACCTGATCTATCTTCATAAATATTTAAAATCAAATTCCCAGGTAATCCATCGTCTTCATGTTTATTATAATAATAATTTGTAAATGTTTGATTCTCAGGATCAAATGAGCTGAGTCCATAAAATGTACCTATCCATATTATTCCAGAATGGTCAATAAATAATTCCTGCACATCATTATCAGGAATTGAATTGATATCATTTTCATTATGCAAATAGCGATTAACAATTCCTGTTTCAGGATTAAATTGGTTCAGGCCATTATCTGTCCCAATCCAAAGTTCGTACTTTTCGTCATTTGGGAATTGATTTACAAGCACTTTATAGATATAATTTGAAGATAATGAGGATTTATCATCTGGATTGTTAAGATAATGGAGGACTTCGCTATTATTTAAATTGAATTTGTTTAAGCCACCACTATGGGTCCCAAGCCAGAGATACCCGTCATCAGATTCAGCAATAGAGTAAATAGTATTGTCATTTAGACTCTTATCATCAGAAAATATATGACGATATATCTTGATATCATATCCATCATATTTATTTAATCCATCTTCGGTTCCAAACCACATATATCCAAATTCATCCTGATGAATGCTATATATAGTACTTTGTGATAATCCATCCATTAGAGAAAGATGTCGAAAATTAAATTTCTGGGGTGCGGATGGCCACAACATGGACACACAAAGTACCACAACCAAAATCATGTTTGAGAATAGATTAGACAAATATCTAGCCATTATTTGCTGTGAATTTAATTTTGAGACTAATTTGATCATGGATACTTTTGCACATATGAATATATTTTATTCTACCGCGATATCTATTTCTTAATTATGTTGATATCCTGGGTAGGATATGGCATATGAATTTTTTCTTTATCAAAACTTAATTTGATCATTTCATTTAAATCACAAGTTACACTAAAATAATCTTCCTTTTTGACCCAGGGTCTAATAGAAATATTTACACTGCTATTACCAAGCTCAGTTAAGTAAATATTTGGAGCAGGATCGGATAGTATTCTGGTCTCATTGCTTAATAATGTATTTAAGACAGATTTTGCTTTAATAATGTCATCGTCATAGCTGATTCCAACTACTATTTCAATGCGTCTTTTGGAATTGGCAGACATATTAGTAATGATTCCGCCGGTTATTTTGCTATTTGGAACATAAACTCTCCTGTTATCGGCCGTATTAATAATAGTATTAAAAATATTTATGGCATCAACTTTTCCAGAAATACCAGCAGCTAACACTGAATCTCCCACCTTATATGGTGGAAATAACACTAACATGATGCCAGATGCAAAATTGGAAAGTGAATCTTTTAATGCAAGTCCAATCGCCAGACCAGCCGCACCAAGAATAGTTAGAAAAGAAGTTGTATTGATTCCAAGTTGATTGGCAGCCGCAATAATTACTCCCACCATTAAGGTGTAGTAAATAATATTCTCGAGGAATTTACCAGTTGTCAGATCAACATTGTTTTTATTAAATATTTTTTTGATTAATAGAGTAATGTGGGAAGAGAACCACCTACCAATGATAAAAATTAGAACTGCAGCAGCAATTTTTACTGAGTATTCTCTCAGCAATTGCAATAGGGTCTCTGTAATTGTATTAATATCCAATTAGGGGCTTTCTCCAGATAATAATTAGATTTTATTTATTGGAATTAAATAGATCAAAATAAAATGAACACAGTAAACTTGTAAATATAAAATTTTATCTATCGAATTTAGATTCTTGATATTTATATCTGCTTCATCTGTTTTTAACATCATTTAGTAATGTTTAATTTAGAAAAATAAATGATTATATTTACAGTTCCAATTACCTGAAGTTTATACTATAAGAATAAATTCCAAAATTCCATTGACCCATAATTAAATTGCTCACCTCTATGATACAACAAAATTGATCCGAACCCAAAAAAAGCCCGGGTAATCCGGGCTTTTCAGACATAATAGAATAATAGTATTTATTATTTTTCAGGTGCTTCCGGCATTGGATGAATTATTTTTGCCAGCATTTCCTCATAATTAAACTCTTTTGATGTGGGGCTTTTCTCATTGTGACATGTGAGGCAGGTTTCTTTTGAGACTTCACTCAAACCAACATCTAATCCCTTTGTTGCACCGGTATATACCGCCTGCATAACCTTTTTACTTTTGTACTTACTTCCGGGACCGTGACAGGACTCACAACCGACATTTTGGAGATTCAGCATTCTTTTTGCTGCTTTTTTCCCTTTTTTGTCATCATCAGCAGGATTATAAAATGATTCGTCCTTTATTTCGTATCCACCAGAACCAAAACCAACAGTATGGCAGATTAAACATTCCGCCGATTCATGCGGAGCAGTTTCTAACTTCAATTCCTTGGCAATGGCTACGGCTTTTTCAGTTAAAAGGGTTGCATATGCTTTTGAATGAGAAGATGCTTCCCATTTTACATATTGCTCTCCCTTTTTTGCACTTTTATGGCATGATTTACATTTATTTGTACCAACGTATTCAAAATCGGCAGCTTGCATTAAACTGCAAAATATGAATGCTAATGATAATGTGATAACTTTCATTTATTTTTCTCCATTGATTTAATTTTTAAATATAATAGTATTGCAAACAAAGTCAAAATTATTGAAAATATTAGAAGACCAGTCTTTCGGAAATCGAATTCTTCCATCGCTTTTTCAGCACCTAATATGGCTGCATCAGCAGATTTATAACCACTTGAAGCAGTTTCAATTACATGTTCCAGGTTAAAGCTATGAATACTTGTTCTTGTCTGTATTAGAATTTTATGTGCTTCTTCAAGGTCAAAGAATAAGTCTGACACTTCCATCCCCATATTCTCAGCACTGGCGACTTTTTCATTGGCCAGATCAATTTTATTTTTTAAATCGGAAATTATATTATTAAAATTTACACCCATATTGATAGCAACATCTTCAATTCCCTGATGACATTCAACGCAATTATCCTTGTCATTCCAAAGTAAATCTTCATCAGTTGGAACTAAAATGTCATGATAATTGTGACATCCCTCACATTGTTTAAGGTCTGCATTAAGAAAGATATCACTGAGATGACTGTCCTTGAACAGGTCACTGTTATTTACATGGCAGGATCCGCAAATATCGGAGATGCTAAATACTGAAGGTGGTGTGGCTCCATGATTGCCGTGACAATCATTACAGGCGGGAGCGCCGATATCCATATCTTCTAATAAAGCGACACCATGTACAGATATGCGATATTTATCATATTGATCAATTAAAAGACCTGATCCCTCCATAACTTCAGAATCACCGTGGCAGTGATTGCATGTTGTCGGAACATTTAAGGCATAAACTGAAGATCTTGGATCACTAACAGGAAATATACCATGGACGCTGTGGCAATCGGTGCAAACTGCAACATTCTCATTACCATTTTTCAACGATACACCATGCTGGCTTGTCCAGTATTGTCCAACCTGATCAGTTTTTATATGTGCAGAATATTGACGCATATACATAGGGTCACTATGACAGGCTCCACAAACCTGCGGTTGATCAACTTTCTCGATAGTACCAAGAAAGGAATCGTCATCCCACATCGCTTCGTCCTCATCATCAAATGCTTCAGGATTACCCCCATGGCAATCGGAGCAGTCCAATCCTTTTTGAATATGGATATCATCTAAAATATTTGTTAAACTTCTCTCATCAACATCTTTATCCTGGTCAATTTCCAAATGGCAGGATACACAAGCATCTTGAGGTAAATCAGTTGCAAGAATAAGTGCAGACATTACTATTGATGAGATAAATATATAAAAATGTCTCATACCATATACCCCCACACAGTCATTATAATAATATAAATCACGAACGCAATTCCAATCCACTTCCAGAGTTTTGAACGAATGTTTTGATTTGCCTTTTTATCCAACACAGGAACGAGGAACCATACAATTCCACCCATGGCAAACATAAGAATTCCAAAAAGTTCACCTTCAATAAATAATACATGGGCCGGAATTAATTTCAACGTTTGAAACATAAACATAAAATACCATTCAGGTCTTATACCTGCAGGCGCTGACGCTAATGGATCTGCTTTTGTGCCAAGTTCCCAGGGAAAGAAAACGGCAAGGAGAGCGATGACATTAAGAATTATCAACCAGAATAATACATCTCTCAAGGCAAAATTTGGAAAGAAAGGCATATATTTTCTTTTATCTTCGGCTAAATGTTCTTGTTCTGGCGGAACGCTCATCCCCTGAGTCTGAACAAGAGCAAGGTGAATTCCAAGCAAAACTGTGAAAACTGCAGGGAGAATGGCAACATGGATTCCATAAAACCGCGTCAAAGTTGCTCCACTAACTTCATCCCCTGCTCTTAACAGCCTTAGGAGGAAGTCACCAACAACGGGTATAGCACCGGCAATATCTGACCCGACTTTAGTGGCAAAAAAAGCGAGTTCATTCCATGGTAACAAATATCCTGAAAATCCAAAAAACATTGCGAGAGCAAGAAGAAATATCCCAGAATACCAAGTGAGTTCTCGTGGTTTCCGATATGCTTTAGCAAAATAAACTGTAAACATATGGAGAAAAATAAAAAGGATAAACAAATTTGCCGACCAACTATGAACCTCACGCATCAGCCATCCAAATTCGACTTTGCTAACAATAAATTTTACGCTTTCAAATGCGGTTGTAGCTCCAGGCTGGTAGTATAAAATCAAAAGAATTCCTGTGACTACCTGGATGATAAATAGAAAGAGACTTACCCCTCCCAAATAATACCATACGGTTCCATAAAAAACTGGAACCTGTTTCTTTTTTGCAAACTTGGTCATCGATTCTAAAGCGATTCTTTCATTGAGCCAATTGTATATACTCATGCCATATCCTCAGAGCTGATAACGATAATCCCGCGGGCAACCCTTACAATATATTTGGCAAGGGGGCGGGGAGGAGGTCCTGATATATTTTTACCTTCAAGATCATAAAAACCATTATGGCATGCACACCATATTTGCTCAGTTTCATTTTTAAATTGTACATTGCAATCCAAATGGGTACATGTGGCGGCAAATGCTTTTAAATCACCGTTTTTTCGACGAATAATTATTACTGGTTTGCGACCAAATCGGACAATTTTTGAAGAACCGCGTTTGAAGTCAATTTCCGGACCAACTTCGATGCTGGTAACATTGGCGTCGGCAATATCTGGCGGTATAAGGTATTTACTTATCGGGTATAATATTGATGCAAACCATGCTGTAGCTCCTGCACCTAATATTATATCGAGGAATTTTTTTCTATTTTGCTTGCTCAATATTTTGACTCCATTGATAATTCGTTAAAGAAAATGAATTTAATTACTAAAATGCAGAAAATGAATCAATACCATTGCTAAAATTAACGCTATTAGGATAAGTATATCAAAAATCTTTTTATAGTCAGCAATTTAAAAAAATTGAGCGCAGAAATATTTTTATTTTCGAGCTATAAGTTTTGTTTATAGATCATAAAACGATTTAAATTTAAAATTGTATAAATTGAAAGATTCTATGTCCAAAAAGAAATTTTCTTCAGTGAATAATCAAGTAGATTTTATTCAGTTGGAGCACAAAATTCTCGATAAGTGGGAAGCTGAGAAAACTTTCACAAGACTTGTTGAAAAAAACCGTGGAAAAAAGAGATGGTCTTTTCTTGATGGTCCCATTACTGCAAATAATCCTATGGGGGTTCACCATGCATGGGGCCGTACCCTAAAAGATATTTTTCAAAGATATCATGCCATGAATGGTTTTGATTTAAGATACCAAAATGGGTTTGACTGCCAGGGCCTGTGGGTTGAAGTTGAGGTTGAGAAGGAACTTGATTTTAAATCCAAAAAAGATGTTGAAAAATTTGGCATTGAAAAGTTTATCACACTTTGTAAGGAAAGAGTGCATAAATATTCCGCTATACAGACTGAGCAATCAAAACGGCTTGGATACTGGATGGATTGGGATAACTCATATTATACGATGTCTGATGAAAATAACTATACTATCTGGGCATTCCTTAAAAAGTTGTTTGAGAGAGGTAAAATTCGTACTGGGTTAGATGTGGTTCCATGGTCGGGAAGATCAGGCACATCGTATTCGCAGATGGAAATTATCGAGGGAAGAAAACTGGTTGCCCATAAAGCTGTATTTGTTAAATTCCCATTGATCAACAGAGAAAATGAATATCTACTAGTTTGGACCACTACGCCATGGACATTGACATCCAATGTTTCGGCGGCAGTAAATGTTAACCTTGAATATATCAAATTGCGGGCCTCTGATGGTTCGCTATATTATTTTGCAGATGATAATCTAGATTATCCCAGGCTTGAAAGACAATTTAAAGAAAAAAAACAATGGGTGCAGGGCGTTCCTAAATTAAAAACCATTTCTCAGATTTTTAAAGAACACGGGGGATTTACCAAAGAAGGAACCATTAAAGGGGCAAAAATGGTTGGCTGGCAATATACCGGTCCTTTTGACGATTTGCCGGCTCAATCTATTCCAGGTGGTTATCCATTTCCAAATGATGAGTTACAGGATAAAGGGGTAACGGCAATTTCGTGTCACAAGGTAATTGATGGTGGTAAGGATGCCATCGGTAACGATATAGTTGTAAGTGGGGAAGGAACTGGAATAGTCCATATTGCGCCTGGTTGTGGTGATATTGATAATAAGCTGGGGAAAAAACTTGGACTGGTGAATATTGCCCCTCTTGATGAACAGTCACATTATTTATCTGAAATGGGATGGCTGGAAGGATTGCTTGCCACCGATGAAACTACCACAGATAAAATACTCCAATATTTGAAAGAAAATAATTTTCTCGTTCACATTGAGAAATATCCTCATGTATACCCTCATTGCTGGAGATCAGGCGATGAATTGGTTTTCAGAATGGTGACTGAATGGTATATTAATATGGATTGGCGCGATGAAATAAAAAAAGTTGTTAAGGACATCAAATGGATTCCTGATTACGGATCTGATCGTGAAATGGAATGGCTGACCAATATGGGCGACTGGATGATATCCAAAAAGAGATTCTGGGGTCTTGCCCTGCCGATTTGGGTTTTTGAAGATGGGTCTTTCTATGTTGTCGGATCACGACAGGAATTAAAATCACTGGCTGTTGAAGGTTGGGATGAGTTTAAGGATAAATCCCCTCATAGACCATTTATAGATCAGGTGAAAATTAAACATCCAGAATCAGGACTCATTGGAACAAGAATTCCAGATGTTGGCAATCCATGGCTTGACGCCGGAATTGTACCATATTCCACCTTACAATATAGCGAAAATAAAGAATATTGGAATGAATGGTTCCCGGCGGATTTAGTACTCGAATGTTTTCCCGGCCAATTCCGAAATTGGTTTTATTCACTTTTAGCAATGTCTACTATTATGGAGAATAAAGCTCCTTTCAAAACATTGCTGGGCCATGCCCTTGTAAAAGCTGAAGATGGGCGTGAAATGCATAAATCCTGGGGCAATGCAATTTGGTTTGAAGACGCTGCTGAAAAGATGGGTGTTGATGTGATGAGGTGGATGTACTCGGCTCATAATCCTGAACAGAACCTGAATTTTGGTTACAAAGTAGCAGATGAGACTCGAAAACAACTCATAACATTATGGAACTCGTATTCATTTTTTATTACTTATGCAAATCTGGATGGATATTCTCCTGGTGATTCTCTTCAAAATCAGAGATCGATGACACCATTAGATAATTGGATACTTGCAAAAGTAAATGAACTGGTGAAGAATGCCACTGAATGCTATGAAAACTATCAAGTCTTTAAAATCATGAAAATGTCCAATGAATTTCTTGATGATTTATCAAATTGGTACATACGGCGAAATCGACGACGGTTTTGGAAAAGTGATAATGACAGTGATAAGTCTGCGGCATATGATACATTATATCATACTTTGATTAAATTTATCAAAATATTGGCTCCGGTTATTCCATTTGTTAGTGAAGAAATATATTGTAATTTGATGTCATCATTTAGCGGTGGGGATGG
>Ga0233431_1002405_pt1 | contig 26228 bp, 32 predicted proteins | sample SI_118_April2016_FD_179867 | JGI IMG/M metagenome (GOLD analysis project Ga0233431, IMG submission 179867) | Seawater microbial communities from Saanich Inlet, British Columbia, Canada - SI_118_April2016_200_MG | ecosystem: Environmental > Aquatic > Marine > Inlet | place: Canada: British...
TTATTATTTCTTATTTGCTCCTGCATTTCCCAAGGAATTTTATAGCCGTCTCCCACTTTGTGCCTCCTACATACCTGTAAAAAGGTCTATTTTAACTCTTTCAATAAGATCGTCCAAAAGAGAGTATGCCCGTTCTTCAAGTTTTTGTGCCGCTTTTTCTCCGAACCTTGCATGGTTCTTAACAATGGCGTCTATGTGCATTTCTTTTTTGGACTTCCAGGATGAAAGAACCTCATTTAAAAAATCATTTGCCGCTGGTGTTTGTCCCTCTTCTTTATTTGCCTTACCTAATTCTTCAAGTAGAAATGCAATCATTCTCATATTTATAAGGTTGATTGTGTATAGGAAATCAATAGTCAGACTATGTTGTGTTACAGGATCAATTGGTTCAGGCATTTACTCCTCCACTGTTAAACTGAATTTAATTTTATTTATCTATCCAACTTATAAAATCTTTTACGAAATTAGGATCCCTCGCTAACTGCGCTGGATCTTTACCTGGAAAGAACTTCCATGTTTTCATTGTTTGTACGTCAAAATCTTTTTCGAGAATGGACTGAATACCTTCTTTTTTCTTTGTCCCTAATACACATTTCTTTCCCGCTTTATCCCCATCCATAAACAATACAATGTTATCAATTCCCATATGAAGTAAAGTTGAAAAACGCTTTGAGGATATTCCCGATTGTGTACCAAGAATTGCACACGTCGGTACGCCAAGTCTTAACCAGGCGAGTGCGTCACGACATCCTTCTACAAGCATCAAAACATTTGTGTCCTTTATTGTATACTCAGGCCACATGAAATTAGATAACCAATTCCCTTCTGAAAAAAGGTATGACGGATACTTCTTATGCTTCTTTTCTCTGCACCTAATAACACCTACTGGTCTTTTTGTTTTCCTCTGATTACAGACAAAAACTAACGGATAACTTTTACTGCTTTTATCTAACTTGCCATTGAACTTTTTTATGGTCTTTGCATCAAAGGTTCTCCATTCCCTTTTTGAAGGCCATTTACATAATGAGTCTAAATCGGAGGCTTCATTTTCTTCATCTTCTACGTAGCCACCAGAGAAATCAAAATATTCCTCCTCGTGTAAATCTGCTTTATACGGATCAAGCAAAGGCAATTGTAATTGTGTTGCCAAATCATCCCAATGTCCAGATTTGCCACAACCAAAACAACGCCAATAACCTACTGCTTGATCTGCGTCCCTTCTTACTATAATGGATAGGGAAGGGTCTTTTTCCCCATGAAATGGGCAATTCAAAAACCAACTTTTATCGCTTTTTCGTTTGGCCACGTTAGCCAAATTTAGTTTTACAAAATCTTCAGTAGGATACTTGTCTGGAAATTTTATCTTTTCCCGCTGTTCTTTTGTACCGATATCTTTCCATTTCATTGTAAAACCTCTTAATTTGATTATAACATGCTTTATGTTACTTAACACTTTTGGATTTTACGTCAAAAAGCAGGGGGAAATAGCAAACCTTCCCCCTTGCGTAATGTCTTTAGAAAACCTTGTAGATAACGCTTAAAATAATCTCCGTATTCCTCCCATCATAGTCGGAACCAAGGGCATTACTATGGATACTTTCAAATTCCTTATGATTAACGGCCATGGATAATATACAATCCTTCTTAACTTCATAGTCAACAATGCCTGTATATTTCCAATAGTTCGATTCGTGGTAGTCGTCAAAGGTATTGGAACTATCCGTACCAGCATCGTAGAAGGCAAGACCTCCTCTAATTAGTATGTTTTTTGCAACGGGATGGCCTACTAAAATACCGAGTTCCCATTCATCGTCATAATTATTTACATTATTGCCGTCTCCCATAGTGATCATTTTGGCATCTGAAAGGAAAACATATTTATATAGTAATTCTATGGAAAGATAATCCCATAAGTAGGAACCTCCTATAGATAAAACTGCTGGTGTGTCTCGCTCAATTATAAGCGGAAAAGGGATAAATTGTGGGAGTCGATTATCAGTACCTGATACATCCATCTTAATTTCTGCTTCTGTTTTATACGTCATACCAACGAATAAGTCTTTTTGAATTTTGTATTCAAATCCAATCATACCCGCCCATCCATCACCTTCTCTATCCATGCTCATGTACTGATCTGGTACCATACCAGGCATAGAAGATTTATAAAGTTGGCTATAACGGATATCACCCCACATATATAGAAGCCCAGCAACAGCAGTAAAGTCACCAAATTTGTAGGCCCCTCCTATAGTACCACCGTAACTATTATTGAGTCCATGAGTTACTGTGCTATCATTAAAAATTTCCATACCAGCCCCTGCATTAAAGGCTTGTTTGTAACCTACCCAACCATTGGAGTAATGAAGTTCGTTTGGTGGAAATGCTATACCTGTAACGCAGTAGGCAAGCCAATTATCTGTCTTATACCCTATTGCAAGATCAGGAATTGGGACATAAAAACTTTCCGACGCTTCGGATGTGTCACCTGAAATGGTATGTATCTCATCCTTAAGGAAGTAGTTATACTGGCCTATACCTGCGTAAAGACCGTTGTCAAAGTTCATGTAATGTGCGTAGTTAAAGGCATTGTATCCAGACGTTCCAACAAACGCATATATGTTAACCGGTAGTAAAACGAGTAAAGCGATAATAAATTTTTTCAAAATATCCCCTTTCCTTCCCTGGTCAGGAAGAAACAACTATAGGGAAGTTTTAACAACTTCCCTATAGTAAAAATAAAAATTATTTAATTAACCTATTGATAGTTTACATTCTCCTCATTAACTCGATGGTCATTCGATTCGACCATTTAAGCCCAAGAAAATCCTGCCTTCTGAAAACTTCCATCAAGCCCCTGGTCAGCAAGTTTTTCTTTTTCCTTTTGATCTTTTCCTTGAGTACAAGCACTCCATCCTTAACGTCAAACGATTTTCCTCTGTACATGGTGGTCCTTTTAGCAACACCATTTGCCATAACGTATCTCCTTTTCAACTTAAACATTTACTTACATTGGTTTAGCCATTTCGCTTTATCGTCTTGATTGGCTAAACACCCTTTACCTACACGCAACTCTAACCTAAACGCATCACCTAATTGCCCAGGTAACGTAGCAAGATGACATTTATCACCTAAAAATGCTGGGCATTTGGTATAACCTTTTGTGGGTCTGCCGTATACCATTGTGCAAACATGGCATAAAACATGCGTACAACAGAACCCACATTTATTACATTTAATCATTTACCCAGAACTCCTTTTTTACATAACCAAAGAGTAGGGGGTAATCAAGTTTTTTGTGAGTAACCCAAACGAAAAACGGTTTATTTACAATGACTGGACGATTAAGACTTTTTGTAGCACTGATTTTGGTATGACTGGTTGCTTTAAATCCTTTTGGATTAAGTACCAAAGTATTGTATTGTAAGGCATCGACAACCGCATATCTATCATCTCTATACATAATGCTTGCTCTTTTTACCCATTGTAAAGGATTGTCAACTTTCATATTTATTTCTGGAAAATGAAAGTGTTGACCAAGTTTTGCATAGCCTTCTTTTGACGATTCCTTATGAAGTTTAAGGATAGTTTTTGTCATGGTAGATTCGTCTGCCGGTAGACTACCCATTGCCATATGAACATGAAAACCTCTCTTTGCTTCTATACGGTATATGGAAGAAACTGTTTTTGCTTGTTCAACACTACCTGAGGACTTGTCCATATGTACGCCTTTGTAACCTTTCTGCATTCTATCCGACGCTATACCTTTTTGCTTCCAGGCAATATCAAGTTTTAAGTCTGCAAGCAGTACGATATCCTGCGGGCCAACGATTCCTTGGTACTTGTTTCCACGTTTGATTTTCCTTGTGAAAACGTCAAGTTCTGATTTCTTTGGGCTAACTATCGAGTTTATCCAAGGAAGTTTAGGGCTTTTGGCATCAAGCATATCTTGAAAAAAACCATACTTTCCATCATAATTGGCTATTGTGGCATCTTCTTCGTGCAACGCCTTTACAATAGGGTAATAGGCGATCAACATTAGTTTTCCCTCCTTAATAAAAGTTAGTATTTATTTTAATTAACAGTTTTGGGGCGGAGTAGTCACGCCCCAAGTTTTTTATTCATCTTCGGATAGCATGTTCTCCATCCAACTTTTACCCTTTAATTGTATCAAAGTTTTTACGAACATTTCGGCAGAATCTCCACCACTTTCCATGTTCTTTAATGATTTCGCATGTTCTTCACGTTCTCTGGTAGCGGCTTCCTCTTCCCTTAATAAACGTCTCCAGGTTCTTGGGTCAGTTTGCTTTAAGCGTAATCTCCGTTTCTTTGTATCCTCAACGATCCTGTTAACGTAATCCTGGTCAACATCCCCAACTGCATCCAGTTTAAATTCAGGATCGTCTACTTTGATATGCTCGATCATTTTATCCAGAGTAAGGTCACAAAATTCGTCTGTCCAGTCAATGATGAAATATAGACGGTCTGGTTGTTCGTGTATTTTACCAAAAAGTATTGGGTCTTTCTTTTGAATTTTTTCTGCCACTGTTTCAAGTTTTTTCTGTCCCGATCCATCCATGTATAGAATGTGGTATTCATCAAATACTTTTTTCTCCTGTACTTGGAGTATTTGATCCTGAATAATTTTCGGTATAACTCTTGGAAATTCACTTAATGGCCTAAAGAGTATTTTTGTTTTTCCTTTAATTTTAGGTATTATAGATTTCACAAGGGCTTCGGGTAAATGGCGCCCAAGACCTATTACTGCGATTTCCTGTTCACGAACGGCTGATGTTAGTTCCATAGCAAGAGATTCATACAGCCCAATTTGTCCCATTAAGTCTGCTGATTTTACCATCCCAGTAAGTTTCAAAGTACGTTCTGACAACTGCTCCAATTGCGGTTCTGAAAGTTTTGTCTTAACGAATTGGAAATAAATCTCCGGTGGAAAGTCTACCTTACCAAGATTAGTTTTTGCTCTGTAACCGGAGGGTTTTTCATCATCCTTCAGTTCCCTTAATTTACGTTTTACTATTCTCCTGAGTACGCTGAGGGGTTGGTTTTTCCTCACAATTACGCTTAAATCGTAATCTTCAATCATTCTGGTAAGACCTCTTTTGCTTGCATCGTCAGCATCTTCCAGGGCTTCCTGAATGTCGTCAGGATCAAATTCTTCATCATCTTCGTCCTCATACTCCTCATCGTCCTCGTCATCATCCTCTTCATCGTCCCATGGAACGCTACCGGCTGCTGGGTCATATCCAGATATATTTGCTGGAAGACCTTTATCAATTATTTCAAACGCCATCATCAGTTCCGTTCCTGCGGGTGTAGCACTTACGAATTGGTTATCGGAACTCATGTGTTGTGTAGCAAGTTTTTTAGGCTCTTCGCCTGGTGGTGTAACGTCAGCATTTAACCTGTAGCAATTAAGTCTACCTTCTTTCCCTTCTTCCAAAATAAAACCTTTTTCCTTGAGTAGTTTAACAGCAATACTTATTTTGGCAGAGTCTATACCTATTGCTTTCCCTATAGCAGATTGATTTATGGGCGCTGGGTGGTCAAAGTTTAAAAGTCTCGTTAATTCCACCAGCAGTTTCTTTTGATTGCCTTCTAATTTTGCTCCTGCGTCATTAAAATTTTCCATTTTTGGCTCCTTTAGTTTTTAGTTTATAAGTGGTGTAATCCGCAATCGTCATCGCATGATTGATCGGAACAGTTATCCTTCATTATTTGTTGTCTTTCAAAAAAATCATTTGAAAGTTTTTTAAACCATAATTCTAATACTTTCTTAAGGGCATATCCATATTCAGTTACTCGGCAAACTTCTTCTACATCGTTCCAGTCTGGCGAGTCTGGATAATTATATTCGGTTTTTTCTTTCTCAATAACAAATACTCCATCGCTTTCAAATACATAGAGTCCGTCAAAAGAGATCGTCCGAATGCCATCGTTGTAGTCAATAATGTCCACCTTAATTTTCTTTTCCCAGCCCATGTATTTGACAGCCTCCTGCCCCTTCCGTAACATGCTCACTGTTGACATAACTATCACCTCCTTTTAAACGTCCTCCGTGTATAAAATTTTATTTGGCTTAATTATAAAACCTGGCTTTGCATCGTCAGAAATTTCAAATTCGAGAATTTTCTTGACCTGTTTTTTAAATAGATTCCAATGGTTTTCCGTGTTCAAAGATTCATTATTATCGGTGAATCCCATTAAAAAACTATAATTTTCTTTTTCAAAGTTTTCAGGTGTCACCGCTATTTCCATGGTAAAATCACACATAGCAGCCACAAGTTGGGTATTTGCTGTTCGTATTTCAATTTTTTCCTCACCAGTTTGTATATAGTATTTATGTTCATCTGGAAAATCGGGATCAAAATAATCTTTATCCAGTAAAGTAATAGTCCAATATTTACGCTTTGATCGTTTTGAAGGAATAAGTAAGTGTAGAAAATAAAATTCAAGTAAAAAGGCCTCCACATAATAAGTAATTGTACTACCGCATGCACTACTCATTTTAGGAAAGCCATTGTGGTTAAATATAGGTAGAATCTCTTCAGGTTCAAGAACCATCTCCGCCTCAGCTTTTGTAGTAAAAATATTAAATATTATGCCGGCTATACTTTCACACTTTTTTCTTTCTTTTTTAGATAGTTCCCCATACTCATAAAGTACGTGTTCTTCCCACGCCATGTCTAATACATCAGCGTTAAATGGTTTAGTATCACCATAACCGTCATCAATTTTTTTTATAATAGTAAATTCAATTTCATCGTCATCGAATTGTTTGGGATCGTATTTACACAAAATACTTTTCCTTTTACATCTGTTAAAAGCCATAACATAACCGGTTGGATTACTATTTTCAAAAACAAGAGAATACTCTATTTCGTACATAAGGCTTTCTTCGGTAAGTTCTTGATATTTGTCAAAAAGTTTTATTGCTTCCTGCTTATTCATTTGTTTATCCTTTTTTTGATAATGGGTTTGGTAGACTATTCCTTAGTTTACGCCAAGAGAAAAACATGACCCTGTTTTTGACTATTTCGGTATCAGGGAAATCAATCTCCTTATCGTCTGCATAGTTCACAACTAAACCAAGAATCATATCCGCCTGATTCGGTGGGCCGTCTTTACCAAAAAATGGTAAGTCAGATATTTTATGGTCTTTTGCTATCTTAATAAACTGTCTACTCGTAACACAAAACCCCATTTTTGATTCAGAATCCCGCATCATTTTCTTCAAAGTTTTTATCAGGTTTTCAATGTCTTTTTCTTCATAAGATTTTGGACGCTTAAAATCGCTTTTCATTAGACGCCTCCTATTAACTCCACTCTATGGGTTTACCACCAAGTTCTTCAATGTAAACATCTTTTTCCTGGTTCGACTGCTGTAAGTCTGCAAGTATAACCATAAGCATTTTGAAATTTCTTTCCGGCCTTGTTATTGTACCCTTTTCCCAAACAGTATAAATTTCTTTTAAGTCATCCCACAATTTTTAATTCTCCTTTATATAGTTTATTAAACATTTATCACATAACGCATGGAAAATACCTCGCGGAACAGTTTTAATTTCCGTTGCGTCACCGTTTACAATATCCACATCTTTCTTTGTTGTTCGACTGTAATAGGTCACAGAGGTATTCTCTGTTTTGCATTTGTCACAAATACCAGTTACTGTACCCCTGAATGTTAAGTTTTTTATCATTTCTTTTCTCCAATAATGTTTTGGATGGATTCAATTTTTCCTTCCAATTCTTTAACTCTATGTTTAAGCCCTAAACATTCGGTGTTGGAATACACTTTATCAGTAAGTTTTTTAAAAGCAGTTGCGTCAAGTTCCATAGTTGTAAGTCTTTGTTTGCACTCCTTGCACTCTTTTCTGCGTACTGTTACTTTATAAATATTAACTGAGGCTGCAAGGTCAAATTGTTTTTTATACTTATTATGGGAACTTGTAAGTATCGTTTCTACAATCTTATATTTATGGTCACATTTCATTTTATACCTCCAGTGAATCAATAAGTTTTTTGAAATCTCCATCATCGTGAGAATAGGATTTCACAGCCCATTTTTTCCTATACCCTTTGCAAGATGAAGGAAGATAAATAAGTTTGCAACCGAAGGGGATAAGTATTTCAGAACCCTTTTTTATCATTGTTCTTGCAATAGGATCAAAAATATCCAAATTGTTGTCCATTATTTTGTGAGCAATTTCATGACCGACAAAATGGAACCCTTTCCATCCTTCAAACCCTAAGTTTTTTTCGGACATTTTCGATTCTCCTTTATGCGTATTCGTTCTCGGTTTTTGTTTTTGCCATTCTTGCTAATTGTCCGGAATATTTCAGCATTGATTTCCGGCAGTATTTAATCTGTTTTTCAGAAAGTTCCCTTCCCGCTTTACACTGTTCCGCAAGAGAAGATAAAAAGTTGGCGTCTCTTCCGTTAAATCCAACGCCGTTGTGGTGATGTGTATTCTGGGCATCTTGCTCGTCTTGGGTTTGATAATCGTAAATTGCTAACAATCCCCTGATTAGCCAGTTGTTATCAGTCTCAAGTTTTTGTCGGATTTCAGATTTCATTTGCTTTAATGTTTTCGGTTTTTCTTTACCACTCACGGGCTCCTCCTTTCTTAACGTATACGGTTTTTAATGCTTTACTTTAATACTCCTTTTAGGGGGACTTTCACCCCCAAGTTTTGATTAAAAATTATACTCCGATTTCTTTTTCAAGTTTTTCGATAACATCCTGGATGGAACACTGGGACTTTGACGCCCATTTATCGGAAATCCCAATTGCTATTTCGGCGTGTGCTATGCCGTAAGTCTGAACTTGCTTAAAAATTTGAAGTGGATTTTTCTTCTCCATTTTTTTAAATATATGTTTTATCTGATCCAAATTGTCTTGCATGTCTTGTAAACGGTGCTTCAAGAATAATATGCTATCTAAGGAATTAAAATATCTTTCCTCGTTAGCCTCATTGTCTGCTTCCATATCTCCATCGTAATCGGTTATTATATCATCATTTAGGAAATCGTTAATATACTCAATTGCTTCTTTAGGAGAATAAATATTTTCATCGTCATCGAATGTAACTTTCCAATTTTTATCAAGTTTTTGTAGGAATTTTATCATATAGTCATCAACTTTTTCCGGGTAAGTTGGATCTTCATATAACCAGAAGTTAATACTTTTAACCCCGGAAGAAAGTTCTATTGCTATGGAAACTTCTTCCATTTCTTCTTCCATTTCTGATCCTTTGAACGAAACAAAGACGCTATGTTTTGTGGAACTATATTCTACTTTAAAACCTGTATCAAGTTTTTTGACTATTTCTTCAAGAGATATTTTGGCATTTCTTTTAGTAATTTTAGGCATTTTTTGCTCCTTAATTAAGTGTTATGTTTTGGGGCTTTTCAGCCCCAGAATCCATAAAAAACTTGGGTTTAATATTCGTGCATTAACCTTCTACTATACGAATATCCATCTTTCGTTTTTTCAACATAAGAATATCCAGCGAGTAGTTGAAAAAATCCACCTTTTCTTGTAAAAGATTCGGATCTATCACATACAGCAATAACAACTTGCTCTCCAATTTTCAAGTCTTTTGCGATCTGGCTCCAACTTGAATATCGTTTTATTGCCAGTTTTGTTGTGATTTCTTTTTCACGTTTTTTGGAAGCGGTGGTAACATGAACAATTTGCTTCACGGATTTTTTAGGATTTTTGAATTTTATTGCATGAAGTTTTTTGTCGCTTTTTGGAATGCGTACAATAGTTTTTGCGAGGGTTTTATTCCAGTCTGCTACAGGAATAGTTTGTTCTCTTCCGTCTGCATAGTAAATTTCTACTACTGGATTCATAAAGTCATGCGGAAGAGGGGTATGAGTGATAACAAATGGTACTGCGGAAATTTTTGTGGCTAAATAGGGAATTAGTTCGCTTGAATCACTGTAATTAGTTTTAATTTCGGCTGCTTTTGTCTTTAAAGTTTTCATGTTTTCTCCATTTACTGTTAATTCAATGGTTAGTATTGACTACTTGTTTTTGATCGTCAAAAAATGATAAAAAAGTCTTCCAAGTTTTTATCATTTTTTGAAAGTCAAAACAGAAATGGCCCCAGTTTGTGTAGTTACAAACTGGGGACATTTTTAATACTTAAAAATTACTTACTTTTTGGACGCTTTGTAATCTTCACAGGTTTCGTCGTCATCTTCATCCACGTTGTTGTATCCGCATGCGTCAGTATTGATTTTTTTGCAATTTCCACAAGTTTTCGCTTTGCCCTTTTTTCCTTTTTTCGCTTTCTTTGCTTTTGGTTCATCATCATCATCGTCATCGTCATCGTCATCGTCAGCATCTTTTTTCTTTGCAGTTGCTTTTTTGACAACAGGAAGTTTCCGGGTAATCAGGGTTTCTTCATCGTCATCCTGGAGATAAATTTCACCTTCATCTTCATCAGTTACGATTGCAAATCCAAGTTTTTCGATCTTTTTGACCAATTTCTTTGCTTCTTTTTTCAGTTCTTTCAGGGTCTCTTTGTCATCTTCTTTACTGATTTCTTTTATCAGTTTGGCGTACTCTTTGAAGGCGACTTTCGCTTCTTTTTTACTGGATCCGCCGGATGCTTTCGCTTTCTTAACTGGTTTTTCATCGGCATCATCGTCATCATCATCGTCATTGTCATCGTCACCTGCGGCAGCCGCTTCATACAGTTTCAGGGCTTTTTTCATTTTTGAATCGGCGACAGTAATGCTTTCAACAATTTTGGCTCCCAAAAGTTCCACGAAGTCATTCTCGGCGTCAAGTTCATGCTCAAGTTCTTTTGCTTTCAGGATATCATTAACTACTTTACGGTAAGTGATTGTATCATTTTCACCTTTTCCACCTTTTGCAATGTCAATAACTCTTACGATTGATTTTCCGTTGAAAAGACAAATATCATTTGCATTGATGTTTAATTTTTTTGCTGTAAGTTTACTCATAATAATTTCTCCTTAAGTTAGTTAGTTTAATTTTTGTTCTCAATTTGTCAAAATTCTTTGCAAAAAACTTGGACTTGATTTGTCTGAAATTAACAATAATTTCAAACCTGAACATACTGAATTTTTTCACCTCCTTTTCATAAGTGAAATTATTTTACTTGAAAAACTTGCATTTTTCGATTTCAAATATTTCACTATTTTTTAAAGAACATTTTTCTTTCTTTTTTCTTGTAAGTTTTCATCGCTTACAGTTATAATATAGCACTTATTTTCGGTTTTGTCAACATTATTTCAGGTGCTCTAAACCCTTGATTTTAGCGGGTTTTGACGTTTTTTCCGGTACATAATAGAAAACCCGAAAACCAAAAAAGCGAAAAAAGACCCATTTCAGGGTTTTTTGACGTTTTTTCAATTTTCGGGTTTTTTGGGTAAATCTATAAAATACACGTTTTTGGGTCATTTTTTCACTCATTTTTGAACGTAATTTTGAACGTAATTTTTAGCACTTTTTGGTTAAGTTTTTCTCACTTTTTTGACTCAAAAAATTCCACTTTTTTGAACGTATTTTTGAACGTAAAAATTTGACTATTTGACTCGGCCTTGATTTACTCAAAAATCGACTTTTTCCACTTTTTTGATTTTTCCAAGTTTTTTGAGTTTTGCTTTCAAAACCGAAATTTCTTTATCTATTGGAGAACGTCTATATGTCCAAGATTTAATCTCTTTATTCTTTTCTTCCAAAATCTCATTTTGACGTTTTAAACTTTCTTCCGTTTTTCCAAGTTCGATAGCATTTCGGACAATGTCAGTATTATATTTTGCACAGTCCATAAGTGGTGCAATTCGATCCATATCTTTTCCGACATTATCCCAGTTTTTTATGAATAGTTGTAATTGCTTTTTTAATTCAGCCCGCCTACCCATTACTGATTTGATTAAATTCTGTTTCCTACTTTTCAAATACTTTGTTGCATTATTAGCGCACTTGATTTTTTCCTCGCATGTTATAACTTGTCCAACAATAGCAAGTATATGGGCTTCTTTCGATTCGAGTTCTTCCGCCACTTTTGCAATTTCGTCTGACTTCTCATTATGGATAACGTCGGAAAGTTGTTGTTTAACAAGTTTTTCTGCATTTTCTTCTTTCTTCATCGAGGTAGTTTTAATGTTTTTTAAAGTAAAACGCTTTATTACTTTAGGCGTCTTTTCATTTTTGGTCTTTTTTACCTTTTTCAATTTAAGTTTCTTTTTTGATTTAGGCATTTTTACTAAAGACTTTTGTGTAAAAGAAATATTACAACTTGCCCTTTCAGATCCTGTTTCCTCTAAATCAGATGAACTATAAATCATGGCTTAGTACCTCCTACTTGGGTTTCAGCAATTTTTTGTTTCAGAGTTAAATTCTCTTTCTCCAATCTTGCCAATTCAGAAATTTTTTGCTCTTGCAATGTGGTATAAACATTGTTAGCAATAAACTTCTTAAATCCCCTTGCAGGAAGTGGTATCTGGGTCTCTTTTTGGGCCTCCCTTTTATTAAGATCAAGGGATTCCATTATTTCAGACCTCTCTTTTTTAAGGTAGTTGAGTTGATAATTGACTTTATTCAACCTACAAACAAGTTTTACATGCTTTTTAAAAAAGGGTTGTAAACCAAGATTCTCGATTTCGGTATCAATCATCTTGATAAATTCACTTTGTCCAACATTCGTTTTTACCCATACCCATTTTTCAGGGGCGAAATAAAAATGTAGGACTCTTTTTGCCTCTGCTTTCAAATAGTCAGAATCATTTAACGCATACATGGTACATCCTCCTCGTTTTTAAGATAGAGTATTCCATTAACTCTTGTCTCTCTACAATAGCCTTAACAGTTTTGGGTTTCAGGTGATCGTTTACTACGACCACCCTACGCCCTTATCTAAAGGATAAAAATTGAACATTAGAGGTTGTAAGTCTTGTTAAGGATTAGCCTCTTTCCCTTTCCTTGGAGTTTTTCTGATAAAGTGAAAACAATAACGGGTGCCTTTATCAGTGCCCTGCAGACTTACAGACAGTATGGAAAAATACATGCACCCAACCCTGTTATTCTTTACTTCCAAGTGCCACTTTCAACTTCATAATTGGTTTAGGTTTTCCTTTAGTCTTTTCTTTCGGAATATATAATGTTCCTGTTATACCGAATTTGTTTTTATCGACTTTGTACCGATATTGCTTCGGTGTGTCTTTTTCATATGTCGCCGTGATTAAACCTGCCATTGTTAAATCCTCCTCATTTAACTCTAAAGGGTTTGAATTAGATATCCGTAATTAGTTTCTTTAATTTTGAAATCATATTCACTTGCGAGTCCCGCCACGAACTGCATTTCCTTCGTTATGTCTATTCCAGAGTCTTCCGCCAAAAGATCCTGGGCTATTTCCTCCATTTCTTGCACAGACAACTCGATAACATTTCCTTCAGCACCAAGTTTCATACCAAGTTTTTGTGCAAGGTCTGCATAAAACTGGTCAATCGTTTCCTCGGTATGTTTCATTTTCTTTTTTTCCTTCTGGGTCTTATTTTCCTGTTTTGCATTTTAAAGTTAAGCAAAATGGCAGAGGCAATATGCTGGTTGGTAAAACAATCAATGTCAAGATCCGCTTCCATTTCGTCTAAAGCGTTCAGGTCAAGTTCGTAAGTGCCTAATATTCCATTTACTAAATCCCCCGTGATTTCACATATATCCTCATTTTCATTTGTAGTGGCTCCCTCTAATGCTGATTCCACATCCGGTTTTATGGCTGACATAATACTTGCAATTTTTGGTAAAGTCTTTGTTAAATTTTCTTTTACTTTGTCAATAGCATCAAGTAAGTCTTGTACGGAATGTTTTGCTGTGTATCTTTTAAAGGTATGTAAGTCACTACTCGTTGCTAACTGAAAACCCAAAAGGGCAATTGTTTTGTTGGCTTCAACAAGTCCGTCTATGTGCTTTTTTCTGGCATTAATAAAGGTTTCAATGTTTTCAAATTGGTATTCGTCGGCATCCTCGTCATCGTCCACGTTGCAACCGTCACAAATACCGTATGAGCCATCATCACGGTATGAATAAGCACGACTAACTATAATATGTTTGTCTGCATCAAATAATTCCAGGCCAAATCCGATAAGTTTTTCAACAGCAAACCATTCAAGTGAGCCAGGTAAGATTTCCATGCCCAGTTTTTCTGCGATAGCTACCTTCTCTATAAAGATTGGCATAGTATCTTCATTCGCTTCCATAATGGCCCTTACAGGTTTTTCAAACTTTTTTAATAAACCCTTGATGTCCTGCATAACGTATCTCCTTCGTTTCGTAAAAGTTAACGTATATAAATTATGGTAAGGAAAAACACACAATAAAAATGGTGTTTTTCCTTACCCATAGGCACCCTGCCCAATTACTTCTTTTTCTTTTTCTTTACCTTTTTTTCTTTTTCGTCCTTAACCAACTTTGACTTCGACAAACCTTCCCGAAGTTTTTTAGACCGCTCTTTGTCTTTTTTCTTTTGTTCTTTGGTTTTGACAACGGGCTCGTCGGCTTTCATCATAACACTTCCGTTTACACGGACGCCGGTTTCTGCGTCAACAAAAAATCCGTCAATAAGTCTGAACTCGCCTTTAATAAGTTTACGTCTCGGAAGAGAGTAAATAAGGGATTTTTTGTCTTGCAATAAAACCGACTTTTTAGGGATACTGATTTTTTTCCCACGATTTGTTTTTACAATACAAATGTCCCCTTTGTATAAAGGCTTCGCTCCGAGACTTACCTTTTTGACTTCTGGCAGTAACATGACTACCTTATCAAAACGCATTTCACTCATAACGAAACTCCTTTTTACTTTACGGGTTTTAGGGGCAGTAAATAACCTGCCCCCTGTTACGTTCACGTTTGTTTCTTACTCGGCGGCTTCAACAGCCTCCTGGGTTGCTTCGTGCATTTCAAGGGCTTTCGAGGAAAGTAAAGAGACTTTTTTGTTGATAGTTTTCAAGACGGCTTTCTTAACGATAGGTTCATCGTCTTCCAGTTTGTCAAGCAGATCATCAATAGTTTCCTTGATTTTTTCTGCTTTCTTCATCAGCCCGTTTACAACCTTGGCCGAAACATATTCGCCTTTTTTGGTCTTGTCTTTCTTGGTTTTCTTTTCCTTGCCGCCTTTGTCTTTTTTTGACTTTTTCTTTGACTTTGGTTCATCGTCATCGTCATCGTCGGCATCGCCAGCGTTCTGAATTGCTTCAATCAGGTCGTCTTTCGTTTTGTTACCAGTTTTGATATTCAGATCATTTTCCTTGATGTAAGCCTTGATTTCCTTTTTCTTCATGTGTTCCAGATCAGGTAAATCGTCGGCGGCGGCTTCAAGAGATTGTGCAATCGCTTTACGGAGTTTCTTTTCAGGCATAGATTTATACCCTTTAATTTTTAAACCCTGCTCTCGCACAAAATGTTTTAGCTCTTTAATGGACATTGAATCCAGATCCACTTCATCCTTATCCTTATCCTCGTCATCATCGTCATCATCGTTATCCTCTTCGGCTTCGTCAAGGGCTTCCTGAATTGCGGCCCGAAGTTTCTTTTCCTTCATGTCCTTTATACCCTTGATTTTGATGCCGTTTTCTTTGGCGAAGGCTTTCAGTTCCTTTTTGGATAGATCATCAAGATCGACTTCTCCATCATCATCATCCTCGTCGGAATCATCATCGTCATCATCGTCATCATCATCATCGTCATCGGAGTCGTCATCATCATCATCCTCGTCATCATCATCATCCTCGTCGTCATCATCCTCGTCGAGTTCATCCTCAATTTCGTCAATGTCCTCATCCAACTCGTCGCCGTCTTCCTCTTCTGCTTCGTCGAGGGCTTCCTGAATTGCTTCACGCATTTCATCCTCGTCCATTTTGGCAAGGCCCTTGATTTTAAGATCGTTGTCTTTGGCATATTTTTTCAGTTCTTTTTTGCCTAAGTCATCGAGATCAATCTCTTCGGAATCCAGATCATCGTCATCTTCATCCATCGCATCAAATTCATCTTCCAATTGATCTAACTCTTCCATGATCTTGTCTGATTTTTTGCCCTTGCCTTTTGTTGATTTTTTCGCCATTGTTAAATCCTCCTTAAGGTTAAATAAAATAATTATCCCCATTGTGGGGAAGCGCCATTTAAAAAATGCTCAAAAAACTTGAATATCCGGAATATCCTGGGAACATTTTTTGGAATAAAAACTCGTAAAAACTTTTCATACTTAATACACTAAATCTAACAGTTTTAACATATAGATCATTATAGCACATTTTTAACCCTTTGTCAAGTGTTATTTTATGCTCTAAAACAGCATTATACGCACTGTGACAAGTACCTGCTGTTTACCTCGTTTTCAACACTAATTCCGCCTATGATTTCCATTATGACTGTTCGTACCTTTGAGAACAACATGAAATCATCCCTGTGGTCGGGGTTCACAACTGACCACACAACAGCCTTTAAAATAAGTTCCATATTGTCGTTTAATTCCTTTAAACAGTTAAACACTTTTGGTTTGAATATGCCTATGTAAAACTCGGGTACGTTTAGCGTACTTAAATTTGTAGGCGTAATACTTCCTATTAGTTCCGGATGTTTGTAAAGGACAATAAACGGTGAATCAGTTGCATCCATAAGAGGTTTTGCCATTTTTACTACTTTCTTGCTTTTCTTTAATAATTCCTTTATTTGCTCAGGTGTTCCGAAATCACCGGAAATCGTGAATATTTCTTTCGGGTTTATTTCACTTGGTACACCACTCACCTGCTGGCTTGTTTTTTCAATCTTTTTACTTGTTTTCTGTAAAAGACTAACAGTTTTCTTTTTAAGATCAAAATGACCCAAAATATCGTTCACACTGGGTAGGTGCTTTAGGTCACTCTTAATAACCCCTTTTGAGGGTATTTGTAAAGCAATATTCATTATTGAGGTTTTAGCAAATGTATTCAGTTTCCTTTCGTTTTTTACTCCTTTCTTCCATTGTTTACCTCCCTTTGTTGTTGATAGCATTTCTGCTACGCCAATTTCCGTTTTTGAAGTAATTTTATAAACCTTCTTGCCTAAATAACTTCCTACAATATCCACAGACTTTTCAAATGCGTCTAAAAAGTCATTGTTATGGGCGGATAAATATGATATTTTTGGAAGAGAGCCATCCAATATCATTGCTTCCCTTATGCTTTCCGTAGACGGCGGTGTATCAAGTAAAACATCATTCAAATACTGTTTAAAAACTTGAAAAGAATCTTTAGATTTCGATGCCCTTTTTAATGCCTTCTTTTTATCTTCGGAAATACCGTCAAAAGGTGAACCGCCACCTGTAGACGTTTTATAGGGCGTATTCCTCACTTTAAGACCTTGACTGTTTTTATAACCCTTGTGCATGTTCATCCATTTTGTTTTATTAGTTTCTGGATCCACGAGTTCTTTTTTCCCTTTTTTACCGTTTGCTCGTTTTGCCGTATCGTCATAAATCTTCTTTCTTGAAGTAACAATATCGTCTTTCCTGTTGGTGGCTGCTAAATTATCGGCATCAACGTACATTCTCTGGTTAATTGATAATAAGTCTTGAGCAATTTTGTCCATTAACTCTTTTTTCCGTAAATTGTCCTCTTCGGCTTCTTTACCAGTTACTCCTAATGCTCGTTTTGCAAACATTGGAATATCTAAATCTTCGATATGTTCCCTAAAAGGTTTTAGAATGTCATAATGTTTAATATTGTCAACGTGAGCCTTTGCAAGTTCAGGCTCATATATAGCAATCTGGTATACCATTTCTCTTACCATATCCATTATTGTCCCAACATCTGGAACATTTGGAGGTGGAACTGCTTGCCCTATGTGGTCTTCCCAGTCTATTTCTTCAACAAACTTGTGTTTTGGTATACCAACCCCATCAGTATCATTCAATTCAATTAAACGCCTTAATCCAAAGTATTCCGATGTTTTAGAATGATAAGATTTTCCACTTGATCGACTTAACATTAAGGCTAATCCGATTGGTTCAAAAATATCATATATTCTCATGTTAGCAAAATCTTCCACCAAGTAGAAATTAAATAAAACCTGGTTTCTTGCTTTCGTTTGTTTAACATGAATGTATCCTGGTCTATTATCTGGTGGATATTCCCAGATAATTACATTATCTGAATGTTCTTCCACTGCTTTCGCATATTTGATTCGTTGGTCATCATTCAACTGGGCAAGTATAATTACTAAACAGTTATTCGCCTTTGCAAACATCTTGGCTGATCTGGCAATTTCGGATAAATTATCCTTTAGATCCTGTCTCGGATCTTTTTTGAGCAAATTTATATAGTCAATCAATATACAATCAGGGGCTTTTTCATAAGCAAGCGTTAATGCTTCGTCAATTGATATGTCCTTATCTGGCGGAGTAAGTGTCCAATAAGCACCACCATTTTTTGCAATCATATTTCGCATGGTGTCGTTGGCTATTTCAATTTGTTCTTCTTCTTTTTCCGTTAAATTCCATGCTCTAATTTTATGTAATGGTATTCCTGATATGCAAGCGGCAGATCGTTCTGCAATTTGCTCTTTAGGCATTTCAAAGGAACAATTTGCTACTTTAAAACCTTGGAGTGCAAAATTAAACATTAAGTTTAACCCTGCAACTGCTGATTTACCACCACCTGTTGTTGCACCTATCGTAACAAGATTACCAAAAGAAAAACCTTGGTTAATTGCATCAAATTGGGGCCATAAAGTTCGTATGATATTACCAGTATCTCTGCTTACCTTATAGTCCTTTAGGTACTGAACAATGTTTAATGTATCAAGTCTAAAAAACAAGTCTCCAGTTGTTTCGTCTGTAAGACTTCTGGCTGTACTTACAACTGGAATCAAGGCTCCACTGATTTCCGTATCTTCCTTTGCTTCGGATAAATCATCGTATGCCTGTTCTATTGCTTTACATGCTTCCCTTTTTTGTCTGAAAAAACTTAATGTACTAACCAGTTCATTTATGTAATCTGTATTTCGGGAAACTTCCGCATCCTCATAGGATGTTAAAACATCCTGGATAGATGTTTTACTTAACGACGGATCAGCAAGTAGTATATTCCATGCCCCCTTAATAGGCAACTTTTTGGTAGTATGTAATATTCTTGCTCTCTTCCATGCAAGTTTACCAACATTTGATCCGAAGGAATCTTCATTCACTTTATCCAGAATACTTGCCCTTCCTTTTCTTTTACATTTACAAAATGCTCGAATTAGGCAAATTTCTGTTTTTATGTTTCGTAATTTAATTGATTTTTTCATTACGATTCCTTAGACAATTTTTTAAGTCTATTCATTACTTTCTTTATTGTGGGTCCTTTTGCCCTGCCTTCCGTCTTTGGAGACACATGCGGAGACAATTTAAAGAACACTCCAAAGGGTTCCTCTGCCAATAACGTAGGCACAACTTCTAAATCTTCTTGTGATATTAACAATATTACAATTGCATTGTCAAAGGAAGCCCTTACATTAAATAATGTGCGTAAAAGTTTTTCACGATTATCAACCCAGGAAGGCCATCGGCATTGGATAACGACAACTCCTTGTTCATTGTGCTCCTTTTTGTAAGGAACAAATTCAAGAGATCGGTACCAACGTACTGATACGTTTGACTGGTCTGTTATGGATATTTTTGAATAATAATTTGCAAGGTAGGCGGCAAAAGTTAACCCAATAGACGAATTTCCTTCTGCCGATATTACGGCTAAATATGGATGATTAGGTTTGAATACCATAAGCATCATCCAATATGCTTGTTGGCTTGTATCAATGAATAATTCCAAAAAATTATTATCTTGCTTTGCTATCATATATGAAGAAACAAGAGTAAAATCCTCTATCGTATATGGAGTATGTAGTATTTTATTGGGTATGCCAATGTCCCTTAATCGGGAAGTTGGTTTATATGCTTTTAACTTATGAATAACTCCCGATGGAAGTTCATGAACTAATTCCATTTGAGACTTTAACGGTAAAGTGCTTAATGGTGGAATATTATGTTTTGGTTGTTTAACAACGGAAACGGTATTCGGTCTTCGACTCATTATTTCTTGGACATCAAACTCTATTTTTGTATCCTTTTTCCTTTTCTTCATAAGAACGTATCCTATTTAACTGTTTTGTTCCAATTAAAGATAGCATCATTTGTTGTCTTTTTTGCTTTTTTCTTTTTTCGTTTCCTGCTCTCCTTGAGAATGTCAGCATCTACCATTTTTTCTATCACCTTAAATTTCTCCTGTTTGAGGACGCTTGCACAAGTTTTTGCGCAGGCATAAGCGGCGCCGAATCTATCCACAAAAACTCGTACAAGCGGTTGGGGTTTACCAGGATGAGGCGTACGAATACGACTCATTTCCTGGTAAAAGTTTGGAGGATTGTTTGTTGGCGACAAACAGTAGTAACACGACCACGGTGGAACATTTAAACCATATTGGGCTATCTTCCTTGTTGCAATTGTTACAGGCACTTTCCCAGCCCTTATAGTATTCAGTAACTCTTTCCTATCTTTTATGTTACCATAAAGAATTACCGATTTGATGCCTTTTTCAGTAAACATTTTATTCAGTTCTTCACATTGTCTCCTTCGTTCGGTAATAAGTACCAAACAATGTCCTGCTTTTAAATCATGCTCTGCGTAGGAAACAATCAACTTATTTCTTTGCTTATTGTATGCCAATCTGTTTAACATTATTGCCCAACTATGAAATTGACCTACATCGAAACTTGTACTTACCATAATTGCTACCCCATTCAATTGGGGAGGAGTAACATTTGCTTGTATATTACCTAAAGCATAACGAGCCAAAACGTCTCTTCCATCTTTACGCTCTGGTGTTGCTGTTAAGCCTAAACGGAATGCGGGATTCAGTTGGGTAACAACCTGGCTAAACATATTTGCCCCAACTAAATGGCATTCATCAACTTCAACTAAACCAAATGAATCACGAACTTGTCTTAACCTTTCACCGCCATATGTTGAAATAAAGGTTTGATATGTAGAAAGAATTACGTCAACTCCTTGTTCTACCAGTTGTAAAATATTCCCTTTTTTAGCAATCGCAACAACTGGGTTTTTCTTCGTACTTATTTTATTGAGATTAGTTAATTCCTCGAAGGTAGTATAAAACTGATCCAGTAAGTCAATTTGATGGGCGAGTATTAAAGTTTTAAATCCAAGATCAATTGTTAAGTAACACCCAATTACTGTTTTACCACTTCGTGCTGGGGCAGTTATCATCCCACCGAAAGGTTTTTTCTTCCATCGCTTTACTGCTTTTATTTGATAGGGTCGTAATTTACCCTTAAATTTCAATTTGCTTTTCATTTTAGGTCTGGAGCGTAAGTCTCTTATAGTAAATCCCTGAAAGTAATCCATTAGTAATGGGATGTCACCTCTCCAAAGACCAAGGTACCTTTTACCATTCAGTTTAATTCTATCATACATCACAAGTGTTTTCATTCTATGTGGACAATCATCCCTATCTTCTTCGCAAGGTACGTCACCCTCGTTTTCCTTATAGCAGGCATCACAAAACTGAGGAGTTATATATCGTTCTACCTCGTGAGTAAAACCTGCTATAAGGTCCTCGAACAACGGTCCGTTTACGCATCGCATCGGAACGTATAATTTTTCACGCATCAAACCTATTTTATTCATGGTCAACCTTTTTAACTGGTTTTTCAGCAATGTAAACCCTTGAGTGTAAACATGGAATAGTTTCTCCATACGGTACAATAGGGAACGTATTACTAAAAAGTGTAATTCTAAACTGGATATGGTCCGGGCTCCAGTCTATATTTACAATTTGTACGTCTTCCGGTAATTCTTCTACAATAATGGGTACTTTAACAAATTCAAGAAATTCTTTTTTTAACCCATAATTCATTAAGTTTATTACTATGGTTGGATCAACGTAAACACATTTATACTTAGGTTTGCGGTCTTGCATTCTCCGGCTACTCGTTAAATAGATCAGTTCCTGATCTATTGTAACTATGTGTAAATATGGATTTGTACACCTCGGACAACGATTTGGTATAGTCGCCCCAGGCGGACCTTGAAAGTCACATTTAGGACAAAACATAATTGGCTGCCCTATTTCCTCATCTTTAAAGGAAAGTAATGCTAATCTTTCTGGGCTCGATTCGGTGTGCATTACACTTCTCCTTCTACGCTATCTCCATAAACTGCTTGGGGTTTTTGCTCTGCACCAGCCTGCGATTTTTTTATCTTTTCTTTTTCTTGAGCAATTACATTCTCTGCAACGCCCCCTATTGCATCTTCCGCTGTTTTAGGGTCTTTTATCTTATCCATTATGTTATTTTCCTTAATTTCAAAGGTTAAAGTATTTTCTGTTTTTGAGCACCTGCATTTTACAACCAATAAGCATTTGCCTTTTGTAATGTAGGCGTCAACATAGTAGTTTGATCTTCGTAATTTTGCAACAATTTCCTTATCCAGAAAGTATTTTCCAAGTTCCAAATCTGGAAATAACCCAAGGACAATTAAAAATGTTTCAATTCGATCTTTAAAATGTGGTCTTTCATCTGCAAACTTTAGTAAGGTCGCTGATCTTTCCCTACTCCAATGTGAGAAGTGTACGTCCATTCTTTTTCCTATTGCTACGGATGGCTCTGCGTATCGTCCTCCAATAACTATAATATTGTTGAAAGGATCAATGTCAATAATTGACTGATTCATCTCCAAGCAAATGTAGTTTTCGTGAACTTTTGATACCACTTCTAATTTTGGGATTCTCTTCCTTATTGCCACTAAAATTTCATCGTTTAATAACTTGAGGTCGTTCGGTAGTACGCTCATAACTTACTCCTTCTATACCAAAAAAGTGCCTTCGGTTAAAAAAGCATAGGCTGAATGATTATGTATGGATTCATGGTTAACAACCTCGATTGTAAAAGGTGTCCACTGTTTTTCTGTAAGCAAATGGGCAGTTTCTCGTGCCATATCTTCTACAAACATTGGGTTGTCAAAACCTTTCTCTGTCACAAACTTTTCGTCTTCCCGTTTCAATAAGGAATACACTTCGCAACTCCCCGCTTGTTCTGTCAGGGATACAAGATCCTCCACCCATATCATTCTTTTAGTAATGTCTACTTTTACCGTTATAATACCTCTTTGGTTATGGGCTCCTCTTTCACTTATAGTTTTCGAGCATGGGCATACTGCCGTAACTGGCACAGATACCTGCATAGTCGTTTCATAATACGGTTTTTGTTTTCCATTACCTAAATAACCTGTGAACGTACACTTATAATCCATCGTACCAACTTGATTTGACACTGGTGCTGTTTTTTGCATGAAAAAAGGAAATGAAATTTCTATGTAAGCCGACTTTGCTTCTAAAACTTGTTTCATTTCTTCCAAAATATTTTTTCGGTTTTTTAACCAATGGTCATCTGTATGATGATTATTCAATATTTCAACAAATCTGCTCATGTGTGTACCTTTAAAATGTCTTGGTAAGGATACAAACATTGCAATATTCGCCACTGTTGGTTGAACAGATCCGTTTTTTAATTTAAACTGTAAAGGATAAGTTATGTCTTTAACCCCTACTTTTTTAATGGGGAACTCTCTATTTGCTTTTCCTTTTTGTACGTCTTCCATTTTTATTACCTTCTGTTTTAATTAGTTTTGATAATTCCATTGCTTTATCCAAATCTGATACAACATTATCAGTTTGATTTGAACCAAACTGGACATTAAGTCCTTCTAAATATGGAAGAATGACATTGTAAGGTATGAAACTTAATATATCTTTTTTCCTGTAATGTATCTTAAATAGTAAACTCCAGGCCTGAAATGCTTTTAATTCATTAGGGCTTGTAAAAGCCGCTATTCTTAATTTCTTTATACCTACCTCACTCGCACTTTTTATAAATTTTGGTAATTCAGTTAGAGAGGTTAAAATGTAAACTGTTTTACTTGCTCCATTTGCAATAGTGGTTTTATTTTCCATGTAAAATACTGGATTAAATTCCTTTGATAAAAGATGCGACCACATTTTTAATGGGTGGCCTTTTATAAACAGAGGGACGATTTCCTTATTTATTTGCAATTTTAAACTCCTTTATAATACGTTTTTGCGTATCCATGTCCTTCGTAAACGTATCTCTAATTGTTGAAGGTTGAATAGACTTTATTTCAAAGTCTGCTAAAAAACTTTCAACTGCATCCCCATGCCATTTACAATCACGGATAACCAAATCAGGAATGTATTTTAATTTGGTTAACCGTAGATTGCTAAAGAACTTTTTTCGATCTAAAACTGGAAGTTGTTTAAATATGCTTTGTATAGATTTATTTTCCAAAAAGGAATGAACAACTTCTTTTTTCTTTTTTCCAAGTTTTAAACCTTTTATATTATCGGACGAGTCTCCAAATATTGCCTTGAAAAAGGACAACTTACCAGGAACGCAACCAAAACGCATAAATAAAGAGTGGGAGTTTACTTCATCGTCAAACGTCATAAAATGACGAACGCCATTGAACGTAAGTACATGGGCTATGTCATAATCCTTTGCCAGAACAACAACTTCATCTGCCCAAGACACATCTTGAAACACTCGACAGCAGGTATAAATTACATCGTCTGCCTCGAAACCTTGCTTATACATAATAACTGATGGAACATTTTCAATCAAAGGTATAACGTCATCAACTATAGGAGCAGAATGTTCCCTTGAACCTTTATACTCTGGATTCTCTTTTGACCGTGCATCATGCCCAGCGTCAAGCGCAAAAATTATTAAATTGGCATTAAATGACTGTATCCTTTTCATTTTTCTTAAAAAACAAAACGCATGACCTGATTTTCTTCCATCGGAAGTAGTTAACCTCCTCATGTTCATTGGTACTTGATGTATAATGGATGAAAAATCAATTATTAAAATTTTTGACTTTGACATAATATATTCCAATCCAGTGAAAATATAAGGGGTAATGGTTAGTTACCCCTTATCAATAAAGCGGACAAGGACCCCGACTATTTGTCCATTGGCTCTATGGAGCCGATACATTTGATGTCGTCATCATCATCATCATCATCATCGTCATCGTCCTCATCATCATCTACTTTGACCGCGGCCGTAATTTCATTGGAATCAACGAGTGCCTGCAATGCGTCCCTTAAGCCATCTTCATCAAGGTCCTTGAGATTTGGAACCTGGGCCCAGAGTTCATTCTGAATTACGAAATTTAACATTTCCTGCTGACTCATATCATCGAAATCAATCATTTCCTCCTCTTCTTCCTCAGAAGGAAGAGCGGCATTAACCTCAGCATCCGTTAACTGGGATGCCATTGCCATAATTTCGGAAGCATTTGGCGCAGTGGAAACAAATTCCTTTATTGCTTCGTTATCGCCGTCCATCATGAAACGGCGGAGCTGAAGGGCAGCCGGGCGAATTGGAAATTCATTTACAAACTCATAAATATGAGCTGGACATCCAGGGTAGGCTGGAGAACAATCTTTCGGACGTCTTTTCTTTCCTAACCAAGGTACCAGGTGAGAACAAATTGCACATTTTTTCTTCGGACAAGTTACTTTAACTTTTGCTGTTTCTGTGGTCATCTTAAATCCTCCTTTAATTTGTTGATCGCCATTTATTACTTTTTCATTCGAGTTAATACTTTTCCTCTCAATGAGATTCCTAAGTTTTAAGTCAACTGGCATTCCAGAAAACTCATTGACAAGAGCCATTAGTTTTGTTGGGTCTATTTTCCTATAAAACTTATCCCAACTTGATTTTGTTTTTACTTGTTCTTTTTCTTTAAGAAAGTTAACAAATTCGGTATCCTCTGATCCTAACAGTATGGACATTGCTTTTTGAAGTTCCATATCAAGTCCATTCATGTTTTTTACTGTTTCAACGGAGTAATTTAATGCCTTTTCCAGATATTCCGTTTCCGGATCTTGTACTGCTGGTAAAAAGTCCTCGTTTTCACTACTTACCTGTATTTCCTCCCAACCTTCTGTGTCACCTCCTTTGAAATTATGCTTCCTTTTTTGTGCGTTATGGGAATTATGTAAATTTATAACTTCTCTGCCTAATGCAACGCTGGCATTTTTTAATATTGTATCCTCATCCAAGTAATCGTACCTTCTTGTAACGTACCCTACCTTGGCATATAACATTAACTTAATGTCATCCGGT
>Ga0233431_1002406_pt1 | contig 26208 bp, 20 predicted proteins | sample SI_118_April2016_FD_179867 | JGI IMG/M metagenome (GOLD analysis project Ga0233431, IMG submission 179867) | Seawater microbial communities from Saanich Inlet, British Columbia, Canada - SI_118_April2016_200_MG | ecosystem: Environmental > Aquatic > Marine > Inlet | place: Canada: British...
CGCTTCCAACCGCTTTTCCCGCAAAACCGACTGAGTCAACGATCCGTTCACCGGTAACATTTGCCTGCGCACCCTCATCTCCCAGTTCGAGATCCATGGAAAGCATCGTATTTAACACGTCGTTCATTGCCCCGGAAATTAAGCCCCTTAAATCCAGTTCATCGATATCAGACATATCAACATTTTTCCTTCGTATAAATGTAGAGCCAAACACAAAACGTTTCCATTTTTACCACCGAAAAAAACCCAAGTCAATGCATTCAACCCTCCTTTTCCCAATCAACTAATCAACCAATTTTCTATCTCCTTTGGGGGCCAGTCAAATCAGGGCTGATCCCAATCGCCCTCTCCTAAACGCCCTTTGCTTGATCTATTTTGGCAAGATGCCGGAGGACCCGAGCCATTCATTAAACATCCAGTGGTATATCTTCTCCAAAGAACGGGTGAATTGGGCGCTATCCATCAAGAAAGACCGGGCCATCCGGGGTCGCAAATCTCTGTGAATCAATTTGCGCTTTTTCACATCATTCGCAAGACTCACTCCCTTTTCCACATAATCTTCTACAGATTCGGCAATGAACTCCTCAAGACCTACATTAGAGAGAAGGCTGGCCCCCACTCTTGATCTATGGGTTCTTCCTGCTAATGTAATGATAGGCACGCCCATCCACAATGCTTCACATGTTGTGGTGGTGCCATTGTAGGGAAAGGTATCAAGACCTATATCGATGCGGTTATAAAACTGCAAATGACCTAACATGGAAGGAATATGGGAAACAAGCTCAATCCGGCCGCGCTCAACGCCATTCTCCATAAATAAATCTATCAGAAGGTTCCGTGTTTCAGGATCGGCAAACACCCGGGACTTCAAAATAATTCGCCCATCAGGGACCTGCGTCAATATTTTGGCCCATGCCTTAACGACCTCGGGCGTTATTTTAGCGCGGTTATTAAAAGATCCAAAGATGATCTGGCCTGAATCTCTGTTCGCGGCGGTTTCGATTTCGGGCGATCTTTCAGGAGGTGTGTAGCAAAGAAAGGTATGCGGCAGCCGCACCAGTTTTTCTGAATAAAGATGATCGGTCAGGCCCGGGGGATCTGCCCGGGCATCGGTCAGCCTGTAATCCATGGAGGTCAGTCCTGTCGTGTTAGGGTAGCCAAGATAAGAGACCTGGATCGGGGCGGGCTTTATGGAAAAGAGGGGTATCCGGTATCCGGCCGTGTGCCCGGCAAGGTCCACCAGGATATCGATTTTGTCCCGGCGAATCTGCTCGGCAACGGCTATGTTGTCCATCCCTTGGATATTCGTGAAACAATCGACACTGCTGGCAAATGTGCGGGTAACCTCGTCCGGACGCGTCACGTCTGAATAGCAGAAGATTTCGAATTCGGAACGGTCATGGGTCTTGATGATCGCTTCAAGAAAGTAGGCCACGGAATGTGTCCTGAAATCAGGCGAACAATATCCGATACGGATCTTACGACTGGTAGAATCGATGCCCGGAATAAAAGCAGGGTCATCCCCCTTGGAAAGGGCGTGTGTCCTGGCCCAATTCCGGTGTTGGGAAAAAAGCCATTCCGGTTCCTTATGGTTTTGGTAATTATGGGTAAAAAGAAGATTTGAATGGGCTACGGCAAAATCTGGCTGGATCGCGATGGCCTCTCGATAGCTTTTAATCGCTTCTGCAACCTTTCCCTGCTTGAGCAGCGCTCCAGCCAGATTATTGCAGGCCGGGGCACATTGGGGTTCTATCTCTAAAACCCTCTTGTAAGCTGCCACCGCCATGGACATCTTCCCTTGATTCTTAAAGGCGGTGCCAAGATTTAGATAGATCTTGAAATCGTCAGGTTTTATCCTCAAGGCCTTTTTAAAACATAGAATAGCTTTGTCTGTTTGGCCATGGCTGCTTAGGATATCGCCCATATTATTGTATGTTTCAACGTGGTCAGGGTCGATACTGAGTGCTTTCTGATAGCAAGCCACCGCCGCTTCCGGTTGGCCATGGCTTTTGAGAAGACCGCCAAGAACAAAACATATCCCAAAGTTTTCAGGATAGATCTCCAGGGCCTTTCGGCAAACTGAAACCGCTTCATCCGGGCGGCCATCCGCTTTCAGGGCAAGGGCGAGGTTATTATATGTATCCGACTCCGGCTGTATTTCCAAAGACTTACGGTAATAAGCAATTGCCTCGACAAGCTTATTTTGTTCTTTGAGCGCTATGCCAAGATTGTTCAGGGCACGGGCATGGTCGGGATTAAGCTCCAATGCCTTCCGCAAAATTGAGACCGCCTCGTCCAGCCTGCCCAATTTTCTCAGGACAATCCCTATGTTATTGCAGGCATCGGGATTTTCTCCATTGAGTTCGATAACCCTTTTATAACATGAAAGCGATTTATCCATCTTGCCCTGAACATAATATACATTTCCCAGATTATTCAGGGCCTCTGCATGGTCCGGGTGAATGGCAAGGGCTTGAAGATAAGCGTTCGCTGCATCGTTTTCTTTGTTGAGACCGTGCAATGCATTGCCCAGGTTTATATAATATAAGGGGTTGGAGGGATTGATCCGAATCGCCTTTCTTATAAACCCTTCAGCCGCGCTATATTCTCCCTTTTGAAACACGGCAAGACCCAGCAGGTTCAGGATATCGGTATGGTCGGGGGCAATTCTGAGTATTTCCTTATAGACATCTTCAGCTTCGGCAAGGCGGCCTGATTTATGAAGTAGACCAGCCTCCCTGAGTTTTCCGTTTATGCCAAAAGCCGCTGAACGCGATCCTTTTTTTGAAACATTTCTGCGCCTTGCTACGTTCTTGTTTTTTCTTTTCAATCCATACCCCCTTATCTTCCAACACCTCGATCATTATCGGTCAAAAGTACATATGCAAAGACCATACCTTATGTCTTTGTCTGTGTGGGTCTGTGTGGGTCTGTGGCAAATTTTGTAATGAAGGATGTCATTTTTCCCTAAAGTTTCCCGCAAATCGGACGATAACAAGAGTAACGACGACAAAAAACATTTACAAACCAAAAAAGTTGGGAAAGGAGGAGAAACTCAGATAGCAGCTAAAGCTTCCGACAAACAATTGCACAACCAAAAACCCGCTGGCAAGAATGCCAGATCCGAATCCAGAAAGGAGAAATATCATGGGAATATCACTGACAGCAGGAATGAGATCAAACCTTATTAACTTGCAGAATACCGCCAAGTTGATGGAACAAACCGCGGTTCGTCTGAACACGGGTAAGAAGGTCAATTCAGCCCTTGATGACCCCATCAGTTATTTTACCGCCAAGAACCATATGAGTCGTGTGTCCGATCTCGGCACCCTGAAGAACGGTATGAGTGAAGGTATCCAGACACTCACCGCCGCCAACGCCGGTATTGAGTCTATTATAGACCTGATCGAAGCTGCCAAGGCAAAGGCGGAATCCGCTAAGAGCGCGGAAGAAGCCGGGACAGGGAACGTAACGTCGACCGTTACCTTGGACGGCGTAGAGGCAAATGATACAATTACTATCGATGGGTATATTTTCACCGCAAAAGCTGGTGCCCTAGCAGCTTCGATGGATTTCTCGATCAGTGGCGGCACTGATACGCTTACTGCCGCAAGCCTGGCGACAGCGATAGCATCTGCCGACGGTGAGATTAGTTTTGACGTAACGGGGATCAACGGAGCTACGATATCCATTGAGGACACCACTCCCGCTGATGTCGCGGCTTCCGATATCACCTTTAGTGACACCGATGCTTTTACTGAGGTCCTTGTTGCAGCAAGTACCGAGCGGGATGAACTAGTCGCTCAGTATGCGACGCTGATGAGTCAGATAGACCAATTGCAGGCAGACTCAGCGTACAAAGGCACGAACCTTTTAGACTCGTCCAATTCCTTAACTGTGGAGTTCGAAGGAACCAACGAGATAGTCGTGGCGGGATTCGACGGCGATGTTTCGGGCCTGTTGATGAACTCCACGGCCGGCAATACTACTGGCTGGGGCACCGACACTCTGATTGATGACGATATTGCCTTGATGGATGCGGCCATCGATACGCTGGAGTCAGAAGCCTCGTCCCTGGCTTCATCGCTCAGTATTGTCACAACACGCCAGGACTTCACCGAGAACATGATGAACACCCTTACCACGGGGGCTGATAACCTTACCCTCGCCGACATGAATGAGGAGGGGGCAAACATGCTGATGCTTCAGACCCAGCAGGCCCTCGGCACAAATTCACTGAGTCTGGCTGCCCAGACGGCTCAGGGAGTGCTTAGACTTTTCTAAAAGAGCAAACACGTAACGTGGGGGAAGGCTTCGGCCTCCCCCCACAATTTACTGAGAGGCTGGTGAAGGCGTGGCACTGAAAATTTCCCTAAAACCGGGTGAAAAAATATTGATCAGCGGCGCGGTCGTAACCAACGGCAACACGAGAAGCAATCTGTCCATAGAAAACAAGGTTGCCATCCTTCGTGAAAAAGATATCATGAAGGAGGCGGGTGCGGATACATCCTGTCGCAGGATATATTTTGTTATACAGCTCATGTACATAGACGAGGGGAATGTGGTTGAGTACCATAACACCTACTGGAATCTCGTTAAGGACGTTGTGGCCGCAGCCCCCAGCACACTGGGCCTTCTAGATCAGATCAGCAAACGTATCCTGAACGGAGAATACTATAAGGCCCTCAAACTGACCCGGAAACTGACGGACTATGAAGAGGAGGTAGTGAAAAATGCAAGGTAATCTGGCGTATAAGATGGGAATTAATGCCTATCAGGGTGTTCAGAATGAGACCATTTCGGGACGTGAAACAGAAGCAAGGGTTCTGAGCAAGGCTGCGCTCAAGCTAAGAAAATGTCAGGAAAACTGGGACTCGGAAACCCACCGGACCGAACTGGAAGAAGCATTCGAATACAATCATCAGATTTGGTCCATATTCCAGAGTGAACTGACAAAACCCGATCACCCTATGGATAAAGAATTGCGCCAGAACATCCTCAATCTCAGTGTATTCATTGAAGGAAGGATATACGATACCAGGGCCTATCCTGATCCTGAAAAGCTTACCGCAATCATCAACATAAACAACAGCCTGGCAACCGGGCTCAGAACCTCGGCGGAAACAGTTCAGTAAATTTTCTGAATCTGAAAACACGCGCATAAGTTTCATTCTGCGCTTCAAATACAGACATCCGTATTCGTTGATTGACTGGATTGATAAAACAACGAAGTCTGATACAAAAAAGGGGAACTCATTTGAGTTCCCCTTTTTTTACAGCCATTCATCCGAACCGGTATAAACCAGAAGAATGCCTAAGATTGTGGAGCTACCAACGCAGAAATCATAAGCCAAGCCCCCGCTTGGCATCTTTATTCCATGGTTCGATATCGAGTACTATCTGATAAAATGTTTTTGCATCATCAAATCTGTCAACCGCCGCGCAGATATTTCCCATAACAAGCAAGATTTCAGTATCCCTCGGCCGAACGCTTAACACCTCCAAATAAATCTCCATAGCATCTTTAATCCGTCCCAAAGAAAAACAGTAAAAATCCGCCAGCCCTTTCTTCATATCTATATTATGGGGCTGAAGCCGGATAGCCTTATGATAATGGACAGATGCCCGGTCATAATCCCCCTTAAGGGCATATACCACGCCGATGCTATGGTGTATGTCTGCGTTGTCAGGGTCTACTTCCAAGGCTTTTTTGTAGGCCAGCAAAGCGCCGTTACCATCGCCTCTTTCGAAAAGCTCCGTTCCTTGCTGCTCCAGGGCAAAGACTCGTGTCTCGATCTCTTCCGAATCATCGGAACTTCCCTGAAAGATGTGATGATACAGATTGACATAACGGCCAGCCTGTACTTCCATCGCGTATTCCGCAATAGCCTTTTGCCTGCACACAGTCACAAAATCAATGCCTGCATCATGGGATTTCAGGACCCATTCAATCCCTTTGATCAATCCATCCATATCGCCTGTCTCCACAAGATAGCCGGTTTTTCGGTGCTCCACCATTTCCGGGATTCCACCGGAACTGAACCCGACTACCGGCACACCACAGGCCATGGACTCGATAACGGTATTGGGAAGGTTGTCTTCAAGAGAAGGGATAACAAATAAATCTGCTGCGCTGTAAACTTCGGCCAGCCGGTTCTCATCGGAAATGATCCCCAGATCGAGTATACGGCATTCTGTCTCTAACCCTACGGCTTCAGGAGAATAGCCAAAAAATGCAAAAACGACCTCTTTATCGGAATCCGCAGCCTCAAACTTATTCAGGGCCGAGATCAGGTACTTAAACCCTTTACGTGCGTTTACTATCGAATCGGCGCCAAACAGGATAACACGGGCGGACCCGCTGACACCGATTGATTTTCGCGCAGCAGCCTTCGGATAGGGTTTAAACACATCAAGAGGAAACCCGTTCGGGATAACGGAGACCGGAAGCCCGGAAAAAAGCCGACTCTCCCTCGCACATTCTCCCATCCACCTGCTCGGGGTAACAATGTTTATGTTCAACCCCTGGAAAGCACAGGATTTTTCGTTCCATATATTTCGAGATAGATCTTCATCCGCCACGGATCCGAGTTGAGGGCAGGCACCGCAGGTCCGTCGGTATTTTCTACAATCACCTACATAATGACACCCGCCGGTAAACGGATTCATGTCGTGCAGGGTCCATACCACAGTCTTCTTTTTGAGCTCGCCCGGCATGCGAGGATAATCAATCATCCCTGCTGCCCAGTGAAGATGGACAATATGGGCCGACTGAATCTCCCGGACAAGATCGAGTCGGATGTCCGACGCGGTGTCCGAAAAAAACTCAAGCCCTTCCGGCCTATGAGGGTACCCCGCTAAGATGGTATTCCACCGATCTTTTATGCCCGATAAAGCGCCCGGGGTGTAAGCCACCTTTACGCTGGGATCTTCTGTCTGTTTATTGACAACAAGCAGGGTCGAATGAACGCCGCTCATCTGCAAACCCTTATGCAGCCTGTAGGCCGCATTCCCCGCTCCACCGACATCCTGTGCACAAAGGTGAACCACTTTCAAGGTTCGTTCGGGCCGGTCAGAGTGAAGCGAGGCAGTAGAGCCATGCGGATGGATGTCATAATATTTTCGGAAATTCCTATCCATATCTTCCCTGAGGATGACTTTTCCAGGGTATTTGGAAGGAGCAGATGCAGCTGTTTTTGTATCAAAGCGGCCAGTCTCAGCGCAATGGCTGCCGCTGCCGTCCATACCGATATTTTCGATGTGTGAATATGTCGGATATACATAATATCCCTTGTTCAGATAAACCGAAATAGCCCAATAAGTATCCCATGAATTCTTCAGTGTCCCGTTAAGCATCTGTTGACACATGAGGGGAAGATCGGTCCCGCCCTGGGATAAATCGATGTTGTTTTCAATGGCCCGTTTATAGGCATTCGCGAAATTCGATTCAAACCGGTGCCAGGCCTTTTTCCAGGTAGCCCATCCCCAACTACCGATCCTCGGATAAAAATAGGCATCATAAGGATAGGTCTTCAAGATCGATTCAGTGAGAGGCACCGTATAACCGCTGATGCCAAAGACCTCAGGATTATTTTCGTAGTTTGTTAAACATGTTTCCATAAAATCGAAAAAATAGTGTTGCGGCACACAGTCATCTTCAAGAAGAATCATTCGATCAAATTCATCAAAGACATAATCGACTGCCGTTACTATTGAATTTGACAAACCCATATTTTTGTCCTGTTCAATAATAACCGGGTTTGTCCAGTCAATCTCTTGGAATAACAATCTTGTCTCATTTACATCTGCCAAATCATCATTATCTTTCGGTCCGTCAGAAAAGACAAACAAGTTTTTAATATCATGCTCTCTTAAGGCATTCAAAACCTGCTGCGTATGCCCTGGTCTCTTGTAAACAATTAAAATTACGGGAGTATCCATCATAACGTCTCTCTTATCCAGTCGATGTCGCAGTTTTGTTAATCGCGGCAAGACGCTGTTTTGCGGAAACATTCCTGTTATCAATCTCCAGCACTCTTTTGAAAAATACTGCTCCTTCATTCGGCTTGTTCACAGCGATGCAAACATCGCCGATGGCAAGCAATGTTTCTACATCTTCCGGATAGGCGTTTAAGATGTTTAGATAGATCTGCATGCCCGTTTCCACACTGCCCTGTCTAATAAAGTAGGCGTCTGCAAGGGTTTTATTGAAAGAAATGCTGCATGGATTGAGCCGGACGGCCTGATCAAGATAGACCATAGCCTTATCCATATCGTCCTGAGCATCGTATAGCATGCCAATTAAATGGCAAGCCGATGCATGGCCCGGGTCTAACTCATGAACCTTTAATAATATATCCAATGCGCCGTCCGTATCGCCGGAAGAGATGAGGGAACATCCCTGTTGAAACATCTCATTGACTTTCTCAAGTTCGGTGCTGCCGTAGTCTTTCATGGCACCATTTTTCCTGTTTTTTATATCCTGAAAATATTCATTATTGCCACCAGGCCCTTGATTCGCAAAAACATTCGGAGGAAGCGCTATTTCTTTCAACTCGTAATCCTCGGTTCTTGCATCTTTAAATAGCACGAGACTGTCCCAGGGATCAAAAGGGATGAGTTTCCCTGTGGGCAAATGGGGCCGAAAGAAAAATCTGCAATGCTCATTCAGCATGGCCGCGGCAAAGGAGAAAGAACTGTTCGATATCGCCATCGCGTCACAACATGAAAGCAGATAAAAATCGGCATAAAATTCCAGCTCCTGAAGGCGGATGTTCAGGTCTTTCAGGGTTAAGGGGTTATATTCGGAAAATTCACTTGCAACCTTTTCAGATTCATCACTGGCGATAAAAAGTATCGGGTCTTCAAGGGTATCCCAAAAACCTGCCAACCAATCCTTGTACCATTTGTTTGGGGCGATAAAATAATAACCGTACCCGTAATCACTGCGTCTCAGGTGCATACCCACAATTATTTTCCCTTTTGAACGAAGGACATTTAGAGCATAATCCAATTTGGCTTTAATCTCGGAAACGGGTTGAAACAGAGATCGGAAATAATCTTTATAGAGGGCATAATAGCTGGTATGGTATTGGAAATATCCCCAGAAATCGACCCCATCCATAAGCGACTTGTCATAAGATGGTTCATTTGTCAGAAAATTGTTATCCTCCTCTGTAATCATTGCGTATTGCCTTGAGGCGAGCGGATCACTGCACCCGAACAGAGATTTTCCGATCCACCGGGGTGTTTCAACCTGATAGCCGTATTTTTTTGCAAATATTTTCAAAAATGCATATTGAAACACCTGATTTGCAAATCGGCCGTTTTTTCCGAGAGATGACATTGTAATTACAGGCTTCTTGATAGAAAACGCATCACCCTTGGACTCCCCACGAGCAATCACGGGATGTTTTCCATGAGGTTCTTTCAGAGTCAGGCTTTTTCGTTTAACCAATAAGGTTTGCCTGCCTGAAAAAATCATTTCAAAGCCATCTTTTATAGCGGCAGGAATAAGCGCCTTGCCCTTCCCCCCCCTGATCCGACTAAAATTAATTGCCCGTCTTGAAAATCTACATCTGTATCATCGATAAGAATTATTGCTTGATCACTTAACTTGTCTCTACAGATCTCATAAGCTCTAAGGTGCTTACTTGCCGATCCCGGCTTATCAGCATCCCAGGCATCCAAATATAAAAAATCGATCTTCTTTTTGAAATTCATTAAGAAATGCAAACCGTCATCCGTTAAAACTTCCACGTGAGTAAAGCCCAAACTTTTAAGGACGTTTCTTGTGATCTCACTCGCTGCCGGATCTATATCAACACTGTAGGTCTCCACACCCAAGCGAGCTAATAGCGCGGTACTGTGCCCATCGTTACAGCACGGATGATTCAATTCATCTAATTTATGAGACAAATTTTGCCGCATCGAGCCAATTTCTACAATACAACTTCCATGATTTATTCTAAAATAATGAATAGCGAGATCGATATATTTGCGGGGATTATCTCTTTTACTTTGGTCAATCAATTTCCCATGCAAGTTTCCATCATTATTGTTGCACCAGGAGTGCATTGAGATAACATCTAAATCCGTTCTACTCATTTTTTCAATTTGATTTGATATTTCTTCTACCGAATAGACTGATTCTCGTGGGTCATCTTGTTTTTTACCAAAAGGGCGTGACTTTAGAGCTTTATATAAATACATATTTTTGTGGTATTTTTTAATATAACTGCCGTATAGTTCGGGCTCGGCCGGATAAAAGGTATCATCAACTATTGAAAAGCTTTTTTCTACAAAGCTTCCAATAGTATAATTATACCTATCCAGCATTTCGTTTATAATCGACCTCTTAAAGAATATTTTATAGCCTGTTTAATAGCAACAAACATATGTAATGGATAATTACTTCCCAAATGAACAAAAACAAAGTTCACATTAACCTCATATTGATCAAATTTGTCAACATCAATATTATCAATAAAATAGTACACATCGATTAATAGCTCATCTCGAAAAGGCTTACAAAATTGCCTTGCACTATTTTAAATAAAATCCTTTGTCAATTTCTCCAATTCGTCTTTTATCTTATCAAAAACAGCACCCCAGTCTCCGCGTCCCGGTTGGCGAAAGAGCCGCATGGTCGGGTACCAGGGGCTGTCTCCCCTTTCTAATAGCCAGCGCCAGTCCGGAGCGTGTGGCAGCAGGGTCCAGACCGGTTTGCCCATGGCCCCGGCCAGGTGAACCGAGGCTGTGTCAATAGAAATGACCAGGTCCAGGTTTTCAATTGCGGCCGTTGTATCTGAAAAGTCTGTTAGTTCACGATCAAAGTTGATTATTCTTTTCATCCCGCCCAAGGTTTCTGCCTGCCGAGCAGCATCTCCTTTTTGCAATCCGTAGATCGCAACGCCGGAAATCTCGGTCAGGGACGAAAAATACTCCAGTGCACAGGATCGGTTTCCGTCATTTTCGTGCTCTGGCTTTCCCGCCCACACGATTCCTATTTTATATCCTTTCTTGTTGATTCGGTTTTTCCATTGTCCTGCTTTCTCCGGGGCTGCAAATATATAAGGGATATTTGAAGGAATGGTTGGAATATCTGTCGCAAATAGCATGGGAAGGCTCATGAGAGGGACATAATAATCACAGCTCTCAACATGACGTCTGTCGGGAGATATTTCCACCAGCTTATCAATACCGGGGAAACCACTCATAGTTTCAAGAAGCGGCCCAAAAGTCTCAAAGATCACGGTACCTCCGAGGCGCTTTACCATGGGAAGATAGCGGATGAATTGCAATGTATCCCCGAAACCCTGTTCTGAATGAACGAAAAGGCGCTTTCCGGTAAAAGACGATCCATCCCACAGGGGTATACCAAAGCGATGGGGATAGATGGTACTCCTTTCCCCCCTCATAAAACGCCATTCATGCTCCTTCCAACCTTCTTCAAATTGGCCATTTATCAGCAGCGAAAGCGACAGGTTCCAATGGGCCTCGGCAAGGGCGGGCTGCAGCCGCAAAGCTTTCCTGAAATAATTTATGGCTTCATTGATTCGGCCCATTTTTTTTAAGACCAGAGCGAGGTTATTAAAGGCCCCCGCAAAAGCCCCATTTTTCTTAGTTGCCAATTGGTAATTTTCCACAGCAGGCTCATACCGGCCTAAAGCCTCATAGGCGTTTCCCAAGTTATAATAGGCATCGGCATCATCAGGAGTTAGTTTTATGACATGTTTGAAATTTAAGATGGCTTTTTCAAATTTCTGTTGCTTTTTTAAAGCAAGCCCAAGATTATAATGGGCATCTGCATAGTCAGGGTTTATTTTAGTTGCCTCTTGAAAGGCCTGGATGGCTCTTTCTTGCCTTTTAAGCGCGATGAAGACCAGCCCTAAATTATAGTGGAATTGAGGCACCTTTGGCTTGTTTTCAATCGCCTTTCCGATTAAGCTATTGGCATCTTCATATTCCTTTAATTGGAAGGCAATAATGCCCAGCGCGTGCAATGCCTCGGGCTGACGCGGTTCAACTTGAAGAATCCTTCGGTAATGCGCTTGTGCCTGTTGAATATTGCCGCTACGATGATAACGGTCAGCAATCTCCAGGGCTTGGGTTACACTAATCATGGGTGTCCTTGAGCAGACAGGGAAGATTCAAGCATCATGAATAAACATAAATCTATTGGATTAGACCGTGAAGAAACGATCCGAAAAGCGTTTGCTATGGCGAATAGTTATTATCAGTCCGGCCACATAAAACTGGCTGAAAACGTGTATAATAAAATTCTGGAGATCGATCCTGAACATCCGGATGCCCTTCATATGGCCGGTGTTATCGCGCGTCAAAACGGCAAATACGATCTCGCGGCAAGTTTTATCAAAAGCGCCATCAGAATTGCCCCTGAAAGGGCGGCTTAGGAACGTGAACGAAATAAGACCCACATATTCACCTGAATTCAAAAAATATTCGGAAACAATTTCTCTAACTTAAAAAATACGATAGAGATTCTCAAAAGCGCCACAATTTGATCAAAAAATTGCCAAAAGCGATTCCATTACAAACAGTTGTCTCTTTCTAGCATCTGTTTTCAAGCCTGTTGATTAAATCTTTCTATGCGTTTATTGGGACAGCCCTATAGTTCCATTTTCCTATTTTTTCATCGAATTTTATCTGCATCTCTTCTTTATAGTTCGCAGCGTATTTTTTGCCGGTTTTATAAACTTTTTTAATTATGTTCGCTTTTACCCTCAAACCCGTCTTTGTCATCGTTGATTCAATTAATTCTTTTACAATATCGTAGCTTTTCAAGATAACGCCTTTTAATGACCGGGTAATATGGCAAAACAATCTATGCTCAATGGGGTTCCATTTTGACGCATATGATGGGTAATGTGCGATCCTGATTTCTACACGAATCTCATTTGCAAGCTTTTCCAGATCCTCTTTAAAAATGTAATGCCTGTAGGAATTACTTCCGCCAGAATCGCAAAGTATCAAAATAGAAGTGGCATCGGGATAGTCGCATATTCCTTGATTATACCACCATTGCCTAAGTGAGTCGCATGCAAATTCACTGGTGTCCTTACTCGTTCCAATGTTTACATACGCTTGATTTTTGATCACGTCATAAATCCCATGTGGTATAATGATTCCATCCGCAAGATGCGGAAAATCGTGATCATAAACATCTTGAAATTCAAGCGTATACAGTTCACCATCGCGGTACAGGTTCCCTATAAGTTCTTTTTTTTGTATCCATACTTATGATCGGATTGCCGGCATTCATGTAGTCATTTTTCAATTCAGCTATGTTCTCAAATTGCTCATTTCGATTCTTGCTTTTCCCAATACTCAGTGATTTATGCGCTTTTCTTTTCTTGTAACCGTGCTTTTTGAAAAGCTGTTTTACGATTCTTCTACTGATTTCAATCCCATAATCTTCTTTGAGCTTATCAGAAATTTGTTGGAGGGTTAAATTTGTCCATCTGATTGTGTCATCCATTGGGTCTCCGGCAGTGTAATCCCTTAAGACTTTCAAAAATTTATCAGAAAGCTCAGGAATCGTTTTAATACTCCGTTTTCTGCCGCCACCCGTGGTTCTAATCCTGCCATTCTCAATTAAATCAGGATGTTTCAGTTCTGAAATACCTCGATGGATTGTTTTTCTATCACATTTCAAAACGCTTGCAATATAGGTGATTCCGCCATGACCTAGCTTTAGAGCTTCAGTTGCAGCATATAATCTTCTGTCTTTTTCTGAAAACAATTGGTAGAGACAAAGCATCCGTTCTTCAATTGCCCGACTATATGGGAAATGGATGTAAAGTTTCCTGTTATTCGAATCGTTTTTGGAGTCAGAATTTTGTGTGTTCATAGCTCGACTTGATATCCTTTCAGGAAAAGTGTTTGGCTCCCGAAATTTTGTCTTAGCAAATCGAGCTGCGATTGTCCCGTACTTTTTACGCTTACTTGTTGTACTGCGTTATTTTTTCATCTTAAAATCGATAATGCCGATTGTTTCTAAACCCTAAATTGTGGAAATTGTTACATCCACGTCCCTTATCCTGTCTGACACGGAACTGAAACATACCCTCTCAAACCCTAATGCCACCACTACAAATTTTTTCAGACGCAAGTTCCCATGCCTTTGTTCAAGCTTTTTCCCATAATCTTTCACCTGCTTTTTCCCATCTTCCATCTGCTTTACAATCTCAGGTATCAAACACACTTCATCTTCGGACAAATCCCTTGCCTGTTCAGCGCTTAATTTGGCATCTTTCAGCTTTACAAATTTGAACTCAATTAACACATCAAATACTTTACCATACCTCTTGTCCGGTCTGATGATCATGGTCAGATCCGCATACCGGCGGTCAACCTCTTTTTCAGAATCCATGATATAGATAATATCATTGTAAAGAAGCGTCAGGAAAGCAGTTTTAACCGTCAATTCATTTGCCCATCTATAATCCCGGTTATGAAAAACCTTAAAATATCTCTCTTCCATAAACCTGCACAACGGCGCCATATCCCCTTTTTGATAAACTTTTTCCGCGGCAAGCTTTCCATCATCCCTGTCATCGGGTTCAGGCAAAAGCATCTTTTGAACCCGCTCCACATAAAGGCTTTGCATAACAAGATTTGGAACCTTTAAGATTATTTGCAAGTCTTCAGTATCACCCGCAATGGTAAGTACTCCAAAATAGTAGAGGAAAGAGACCAGAAATGTATTGTCTTTGGACTTATCCGTCAACATATCTTTAATGCCAAAACGATCTTCAATGTCTGACATGACAACATCTTTATCTTTTTGCACCAGATTCATCAAAAGATCTCTTCCACGGGGAATCTGAGCGATATACTCCAGTTTTGATTCATCAACTGCAAGGTTTGAATCAAGCATTTTTCTCGGATATCCGCATGTTTTTTCAAACTGTTCAAAAAAATATAAGCAAAGGGTAGGATTATAAATATGTTCATCTGCCGCATGAGAAAAAGTATAACCATTATAATATGTTTGCATCAAATTTACGGCTTCCTGAATTTTTTCTTTTTCAAAACCGCATTTATCAACAATCTTCTTGAGTACATCCTCAATTTCATTCTGTTTAAACCCGCACAAATCATTAAATTCAGGTTCAAAGTAGATATTCTTTGCAATATTATATCCGCTTGTAATATCGCTCATAACCACAGGTGAAACCCCTGTAATAAACACTCGATCAAACATGGAACCTGAAGTTGAAGCTTTTACGGATTTAAAAAAAGTTCTTAAGGGGCCTTCGTCATGCACAAGAGCCTCATATCTCTTTCCGGTACTTTGAACCCCCATCATTACTGTATTTGCGAAATTATCATACTCATCTATGAGAAGATAAACCGGATAGGGAGTCATGCGGATTGAGGCAACAAGAGAATCAATCGAATAAAGAGCATCATCCCGATTAATTTCAATATTCGGGATTTCAAACCCTTTATAATTGTAGAATTTATGAAAGCCATCGATACGCACATTGATGTGGTTAAAAAGAGCTCTTTTCACATCTTCAGCGCTTCCGGTCGGATCAACACAGGAAAAATCAAACCGCAAGATGAAATATGAATTACGCAATTCAGTGGGATTTCTCCCGATTTTCAATCCACCAAAGATCGCTTCAAATTCATCCTTTTTTGCTACATCATAATAATTTTCCAGCATGGACAGCACAAGGCTCTTACCGAAACGTCTCGGGCGAATAAAAAGTAGAGAATCCGATTTTTCAAGCAGAGGTATCTTATCTGTTCTGTCGCAATAAAAAAAATTTCTGGTATTAATCTTTTTAAAATCAGAAATACCGTACGGATATTTCATAGCCTGCTCCTCTTAACGGCCTGATCCTTTACGTTTTCCTTCAAGCTGCCCTTTTTTGTCCAATAGCCCCTGATTCTTTGTATGCCGATGTTTCTTCCAGGGGTGTGGTTAACGTCAACATTTTTAATACATCCTGATATTTTCTATTTTGGAAGCAACTTGATCATTCGTTAATTCGATCATTAGATGATTCGTGTTCATTCATCCGAACCTGGATAACCCGGAAAAGTGACCAAATTCGGTGTTTTTTCATTCGATGTTGGACGTTCGATGTTCGATGTTGGACGTTTATCTTTTTTGCCCTCCGTCCTCCCCCGCTGCATCATAAGAAGACCTTATACCCTGTATTCAGAACCCGGGCTAACCGTTTGGCCATGTTTTTCCCTATAGCCCGTTTATTATTCTCCATTTCAGAAATATGATGAGGCTTTACTCCAATTTTCTCTGCCAATTCAGTCTGAGTCAGTCCCTCACGATCCCTGGCGCCCTGGAGGACACTTCCAGACCCAAGTTCAGGAAAAGCTTCTTCCCACGTTACCAGGTCTTCTTCATCATTATGAGGGATACTGTATTGAACACCGGCCAGGTCCAAGAATTGGCTGAATGCAAATTTGACCCGATCTGCTTCTGTTGCGGATACACGGACACAAATATCAGCAAATTCTGTTGTAATCGACTCCCTCGTGTGTTCCGGCATATTTTATCTCCACAATTTTGATTTCAGATTCAGTAACCCTCCAGACGGCCACGCAGGTTGGCTCCCCTTTCTTTAAATGACAATGGTAGCAATCCCTTTTCCCACGTATTTTCCCATAATTGGGCCACTTATCCTGAACAGGTCCATATTCTTGGATTTCCTTAACAAGGAAACTTAGCCGTTTCCTGGGCCTCGGAGGCAACTTCTCAATCCTCTTCTTCAATTTCTTGCTTAGTTTTACCGTCCAGCCCATTAGGTATATTTATACCATTTTCAGGTTTTATGTCAAGAAAAATCGCTGGCACGAATCTCCAATCCCCAACTCCCCTCGACGATTCGTGCTCATTCAACCTAATCAACTAATCCCCAATCAACAAACTATCCAGCAGTTCCCTTATCTCCCTCGTCCCCTCTCCGCTCTCCACTGCGAACTCAAGCAGAGAGACGGCGCTGTCTGTTTTGCCCGTAGGCACAAGCTTTTCAGACAGGTCATACAGATAATAATGATAGGCGCTTTCCAGGAGGGCTTCAGATGGATATCTAACGGGACGAATTTCAAGCGGTGCATGAAACTCCGGCACAAGGCCTTGCAAGATTTACAGCACAATATAATATTGCCCAATGTCCTCACATCCAGAATCAAACCGGTTATTCGCGGATAAAAAACCCATTCCGAGTTCTATTTCCCCACCTTTACCACCACAGTAAAACCGTTTCCCAACTTATCATCGAAATTTTGAACATCAATGATTCCCCATCCCAGATAACTTATAAGTTCAACCACATCTTGAGTAATCCAGAAATTCTGGTGTCCATAATAATCACTTGAGTAATCTATTTCGTACCGATGAATCAGTTCTTTTAAGCGGGTCCTTTTTTGATTTTCATCAAAAGTTCTTTCCTTATGGGGAACAATCATAAATAAATAGCCATCGTTTCTTATTGCCCTGTACCAGTCTTTTAGAGCTTTAATCGGATTCTGAATATGTTCCAGGACATGGGAATTCACTATGAAATCAAGACAGCTATCGCTGAAAGGAAGGATAGCTCCATTTGCAACAACATCAACTTTCAGGCTCTCTCCGCAGAATCTTATATCTTCACGTTTATATATGGTCCATCCCGTAGTAAAATCGATATTCCGTGTTTTCAAACCAAAACTATTGTAAGCGGCGCCTCCTATTTCTATTCCGGTTAATCCATCCAGGTATCTATGTGCTAAAGCGCTTTCCCTCAGCTTTTTAAAACGATGATAGAAATTCCAGGTATTACTAATCTTTTTAGAAATATAAGGGGGTAAGGAGCCATAATGATTCGGAATATCCACTTCTCTTGAAAGCTTTTTCAGCATTCGATTCTCCGGATTTATTCTCAGGCATTCGTTCACCATTGGTTTAAATTCGGAAATTGACCCGATTTTTCGGCCTGTTTCAACCATTTTCTCTATAATTTCATCATCATCCGGAGCTAAAAAAAAGGCGTCGCAAAATAGGCCAATAGCCCCTTCACAGTTGCCGATATAATCAGCAACCATCCCCATTACCAGGAAAATCTCAGGGTCTTTATAACAATCCTCAAGTACTTTCATAGAAGTATTCCAAGCAGCAGCAGGATCCCCCTTTACCAACAGTTCTCTGGCAGAATCTGTTTGATCGAACAAATACTGACTTTGAATTACTTTCCCCATGGAGTTTTCAGTGGTGGTCCAGTTTAATTGTAAGGTTTTTTCGTCTTGGAATTCAACAGGTCGGTTGTGTTCATCCATCCCAGCGGAAATCATCCAACCAACAAACTATCCAGCAGTTCCCTTATCTCCCTCGTCCCCTCTCCGCTCTCCACTGCGAACTCAAGCAGAGAGACGGCGCTGTCTGTTTTGCCCGTAGACACAAGCTTTTCAGACAGGTCATGCAGATAATAATGATAGGCGCTTTTTAATCCCATTTTTGTAATATTTCTGACTTGTTCCAGGCATTTTTCCCTTTCACCTTCAATGCTGTACGCCGCTGCGAGTATGGCAAATATCAGAGGGTATTCGGGCATTTCTTTCAACAGACTTTCGAGGAGGGGAATGGTTTTTCCGGCATCGCCGATCAGCACTTCACATGTGGTGTAAAGTATGACCGCTTCCTTCAAATCAGGAGCCAGTGTCATAGCCATCTTTGATGATGTGCGTGCCGCCTCATATTTCTCTAAACTCAGAAGGGCGCCTGCCATATTGACAAGGGCCTTTGTATTGCCAGGGTCAATCTTCAGTACTCTTTTCCACAGATCCACCGCTTCTTCGTATTTTCCGAACTCACCCCCCGCCTGAACAGCGAGCTCAGTGAGGGACTTAATATCCTCGCCTTTTTCTTCTAGCATTTTCTTGCCCAACCGGTAATATTTATCACCTTTGGCCACATAATTTTCCCAGTCGAGCTGTCCGTAGTGATGCACAGGAATGTCACTCTTTATTATCTTAATACCATTTTTTTCCACCGAGGGTGCCACGGACTCGTGAACGGCATTCTCGAAGTGTATGTGACTATTGTTGGAAAACAAGCGTACCTTCAGGGATGGATACCAGCCTGTTCCTTTTTCCTCATCCGCATATTGTCCATTGTTACACGTCCACCCTATGACATATGGCTGTTTGACATAATTTCTCGTCGTGATCGGATAGGCAGCAGGATGGGCAGCGTTGTTCTTTACAATCTTATTGAGCCGGTCATAATCTAACGGTGATATGATTTCATCCGCATCAAGGACAAATATCCAGTCACCGGTGGCTTTTGACAGCGAAAGATTCCTTGCCTCCGAGAAATCATCGGTCCATTCGAAATCGTACACTTTTGCACCGAAAGCCTTCGCGATTGCCTTTGTCCTGTCTGTTGATCCCGTATCCACAATGATAATTTCATCAGCAACGGGTATTGCACTCAGAAGGCATCTTGCCAGGTAGTTTTCTTCATCCTTAACAATCATGCAAAGTGACAGCGCGGGTTTTTCCTCGATATGTTTTGTTTCCTGTGCATCGAGTCTATCCAGGACCGCATGTGCCGCGGACAGAATGGCATCGTTGATGCCGAAAGTGATCATGGTTTCCCGGATATCCTGCATTGCCGAGTCATATTTTTCCTGCCGGATCAGAATGTCTATGAGGAGGAATGCTATCCGCCGGTTCTGTGGATACAGTGTCTTTGCTTGGCGGAATACACCCTCAGCCCTTTCAAATTCCGCTGTTTCCGAAATAGCAGAAAAGTAGGCCGTCCTGCTGTCTTCAGCAGTTGGAGAAAGGATAAAACCCTTTTCTAAGATTTCCAATGCACCTTCTTTGGGCCCAGCCTCCCAAGAAAGGACGCCCAGGTTTGTATAGGCATCCCCGTAGCCGGGATCAGAGGCAATGGCCTTTTTAAAGAAATCTTCGGAAGCGCTTTTATCACCCTTTCCGTGCGCCAGAACGCCCATCAGGTTCAGGGCCGGCGCCGATGACCCGTTCAGGGAAAGGGCGCGATCTGCGCATTGAGCGGCTTCGTCATTTAGATCGAGTCCCGCCTTGCAGTAACCTGTCAGTTCAAGGGTCCTTGAGCTGACCCCTTTATCTTGGGGGATCGAATTGATCGTCTCAAGGCCTTCTTTAAAGCGTTCACAATCAATTAGCATCTCGGCCAAATGGTGGTATAAGGCCTTTTCACCCGGGCGATACTTTATCCCGTCGATAAGCGTTACGATGGCCTTGTCGACCTCTTCCCTTTGATAAAGCTTTTCAGCGTCCGATATGGCGTTGAGAACGCCAAGCCTTTCTCCGTCATGACTCTTAGCATCTATATCTCTCCATTTATTTAGGAACCTTTTGTTTCCCTTCGGAGGAAGGGCGGCGCATAATACAAACACATCGCCGGCAATAAGGTTTCTATACCCTTCTATTGCAACGCGGAGGCAATAGTCATCGGATTCACTCCCCTGTTCCAGCTCTTCGTCGAATGGCCCAATATGCTTAACAAGGCTGCGACGAAATAGCAGGCAGAAATCCGCTACCTCGCGCGAGGGTATGCGCCGGTGGCGATTCCTTTCAAGAAATGCCCCCGCGTATTCTTCGAGATTGTCGGTTTCAACATGATCCGAGTCTTCCACACATTGCCTGCCGGCCGCTTTGCCGTTTGTCATGGGGCTGACAATGCCTGTATCAGCCACCATGTTCATACATTCCAACATCCCCTCAAACCATTTGTCTGCGACACACACATGGTTCTGCAAGAGAATAATGTATTCCCCGAAAGATGCTTCCATCCCCAGGTTGTAGCATTTACTAATAACAGCGCCTTTTCCCGCTTTAATCATTCTGTAATTTGATTTTCTTTTAACTGTCTGCCTGATCCATTTCAGCATGGAGGCCTTGCATCCGTTATCAACGAATATGATCTCATAGGCCTCGGGTGTATATTTCTTTATGTTCTCAACACACTGTTTCAGGTGTTTAGAATGACCGTCTACAGGTATTATAATGCTGACCATGCCGGGCTTGCATTTTTTCTTGAATACGATCTCAGGTTTAATGGCGTCATCGCTTTCGGGATCGCCTGCCAAATCATAAACCGTAGAAGCGGGTGTGTTCGGGAGAGGGCAATGATGTTTTTCCGGTATAAACCCCTTCTCTAATATGTCAGAGACATTATAGGACCCGTACGGGATATCCTTGGGCATACCCCATTTCTCCTTGAATATCTCCCAGTTTTTATGCAGACTTTCACGATAGTCAATCTTTGCGCCGATAAATGTCCGATTGCCAAAATGATGAATAAAGCAGTCTTCCGCTATCCACGATTCAAAACCGGCCAATGTGGCACGCAGACTGAAATCATCGTCCTCGAAGTTACCCAGGCCATAGCGACCATCCATGCCGCCGATTTTGTTAATAACAGCCCTTTTGATCAGCATGCAAAAACCCACCACACGTAAAATACGCTGGGTTTTTCCACCATATTGATCTGAAAACTTCGTGGCAAAACCATCCAGCCCTTCGAGGGTTTTTATGTTGTAGGGCACATTTTCGACAAGTTGTGGCCCTGAAACATAGTTGGACATGGGACCCACAATACCGCTCTTGGAGTTTCTCTCAGCACACGAAACCATCTGTTCAAGCCAGCCCGGCGTGACAACAATGTCATTGTTCATCAGGAGAATATAATCGCCCCTGGCCGCTGCCATCCCCTGATTATTACCGGCAGCAAACCCAAGATTCTCCACATTCTTGATTATCTTGATTCTAACCCCCGGCCTCTGCCCTCTGCCCTCCGTCTTCCGTCCTCCGTCCTCCGTCCTCTGTCCTCCGTCCTCCGTCCTCCGCCTTCCGCCTTCCCTCTCCAGATACTCCACAGTTCCATCAGCAGAACCATTATCAACCACAATCAGCTCGAAAGGTTCCTTGGTATGGGTAAAGATACTTTCAATGCATTTTTTTGTGTATTCGAGCTGGTTGTGGGTCAGAATTACAATAGAGGTCAATTTCGAATTCGCTTCAACAAGGGAACTGGGCTTAAACCAATCCATCCCCCAGAGCTCGGAAGATGAAGGCACACTGCCTTTTCCGTAATGTGTCTCCAGCTTGGCATACAATACATCCTGGCTTTCCTGTGTGAACTGCGTCATCTTTTGTTCCGGCTCGCTCTTAAAGCTGGACTGTCCTTTATGATAAATAAAGGTATCCGTGGCCACTACAAGGCGATAGCCGTTATTTCGAAGCCTCCAGGAGTATTCAAGGTCGTCGCTCCCCAAAAAGAGATCTTCATCCAGCATGCCGATGTTCTCTATGACATCCTTTTTGATCATCAGGCAAAAACCGATCAATAATTTAGTCTCTACCCCTTTTCCTTTGTTCCACTGATAAGTTTTTTTTGCAAGCGCATCGATATCCATCTCACCAATGATGGGTTCTCGCATGTAGAGTTTAAATTTCTGGAGCCCGGCTACATAATTAGAAATCGGCCCTACAGCTCCAACTCCTTCTTTGAAATGGGCAATCATACGAGATGCCCAATTTTTTGTGACGATCGTATCCGGATTTAATAGTATGATGTATTCGCCTCTTGAAATTTCAATACCCTGATTGCACGCCCCGGAAAATCCCTTGTTTTCGGTATTTAATACCATGTGATCACATCTGGCCCCTTTAAGGTACTCTTGAGTGCCATCAGTGGAATTATTATCAATTACGATAAGTTCATAGGGCAGAATCATTTTTGATTCAATACTGCTGATGCACTGCTGAATATCTTCAAGAGAATTATAGGTAACGATAATAATACTTATTCGGCTTCCAGGTGTCATTTTGTAATATTGAGATGATTCAGAAGAATTGGGAGATAATTCGTCTTTTATTGCTGGAATTTGCCCATTCGGTTTCTTTTCCGGTGTTTCTTGCAACCCGGAGATATTTTCCTTTATCCAATGGATAATATTAAGACTCGCTTCTTCCGTGGAAACGTGTTTTATGTCCCATTCTTTCATAAATGCATCTTTTCGCTCTATCAGCTTTTGAGTTTGATCTTCCTTCGCATATGTTTCAAGGAAGGAATGAAGATCAAATTCATTCAATATGAAATACAGGAGATCATGTTTGGCAAGTTCATTTGTTCGGGTTAAAATGTTTGGTTTAGTGCATGCCAGGAACGATCCCGGAGGCCTAACTGCCAATGGTTTGTTGTTTTCCAAACCTTCCCACAGAACTGAACTGAAATGGGAGCAAATGACATAGTCAGAAGCTGAAAGTATCCCCGGAAGATTATCAGTATGGATAACAACATTCCTAATGCCATAATGTCTTTTCCTGTCTGAGAGGTAATCAAAAACGCTTTTTTCCCCAAATAATTTAAAAGCAGGGTGAAGCTTAATTATGATTTGCAGGGATTCACGATGGGGATACTGACGGATTGACTTAAAGATGAAATCAAAGAATGCAGCTTCTTCAAATTGTAACTGAAAAATGTGCAGAGGCGTGTGAGGTTCCACCCATGAGGTGAATAGACTCAGTGTCTTTTTTTGGGGATCCAATTTGAGGCGCCTCAGCGCCCGAGTTTTTGAAAGTTCACCAGGGGCGATGTTTGCTATAGGGGTTCCCAGAGGGAGAAAGAGTGGTATGTGTTCCTGTCTGCTTTCCCTTGCAAAAGATTTTCGGAGATCCGCCTCGAAGTTGTTATTTACTATGACATAATCAGAGATAAACGGGGAGAGTTGCGGGGATTCACTGATCTTTGCATCCGGATAGCACGATCCTGCAAAGAATCCATGCTCGATATTCATTACTGGGATGCCCTTTTTTTTGGCTTCAATAACTATTGGGCGAGACAGATAACTGTACTCAGCACTCACGAGAACCAAACAAATCTTGCGATAATTGGTAAGGCTTAAAAACTCCTTTGCCTTAACAAGGGTGTTATTGCCTTTGCTTTTGACCGAATCAATTGTCTTTTTTATGTGCTCCAATTCTATCCGTACGTTAAGCAAAGAAGAGGCATTATGTTGGAGAAAACCGATATATTTATCAGTCTCTTCGTTTAACTCCCGGATTAGCCTTTCTTTGTCAAGCGGGGAAATAATATCTTCAAGATATTCGAGGTGATCAGTTGCCTGCAATTGGAAATTATGTCTCCTGGTCGATAGGATAACCTTGAAATGCTGCGTTATCAGTTGAATAAACTTGTCATGCCTTCCGGGCATGAAACTTTCAATAGAGATATATATGGATGGATGCATAAAACACCGCCTTGGTCAGCTATTTTGATGACAATAACATATTGGTAATTACTTGGTTGAGCGCAAATAGGGTGTCTTGGCTTAAATGTCCGGCCATCATGGGAATAGTATTATCTGTATATGCGAGATTGATTTTTTTCCGAATATTCCGGAATTCGATGTTTTTATCCAAGACATTCCCGCCTGTAAATTCAGGGTGATATTTCGTGACGTAATCCTTGATATCTTCAAAAGCAAATATTTGTTTGGCCAGACAAAATGGGCACAAATATGTTTTTTTAATGAGTAATGTTCCTGAAACCAGAATGGAATATGCATTTTTGCATGACTGGCATACATTCGTGAACCGATACCGTGTAAAACCGTCCGTTATCACCTGGCAAGCCTGAATTTTTGGTTTATAAACCGTATCGGTACCATTTTCCTTGTATATGTTACTCCAGGAATACTGCGCAGGCCTTAATGAGACAGATGAAGATATGGATGGGCAGTCGATCATGAGTCTTAAAAAGACTTCAGTATCCATCACTTGCTGTTCCTCCGGCAAATTCTTGAAGAAATTAAAGTAATGAACCACTGCTTTATGATTTTCTGTTAATAGCATTACTCTGATTATTTCAGTGATTAGTGGTGCATTGAGATTGTGAATATACTTTATCTTACTGATGTGCTGTAATGCGAGTTCATATTGAGCCGATTTTCTCAATATTTCAATTATCTTCTGCTTTTCATTTGATAGCATTTCTTAGGTCCTTCCGGTTTTTCAGTGGAAAACTGGGTATAAGCCAAGGCTACCAAAGTGGAAGAATATGGCAGTTCAAAATCGTTTTTGTTCCAGAAACCACAAACCGATTTCGGTATGTGCCCTGAATAACAAAAGCGCCGACAAACGTAAAAATGGCCGTGCAAGGAAGGGCAAAGTGCTTGATTTTACAATGCCCGCCCAAGTCTCTTTGGGGGAATGCTTTTTTGATATTGAAAAATTCTCTTGGAGTTCAAGACCATGACAGTTACACCACCGGAACCGTTTCAATCTTGATCGATTCCACAACCTGCTCTGCCCGTTCAATCGCTTGATCTCGCGTTTCACCCATTGTAATAACAAAACCGGCTCGCTTTGTATGATTTGTCACGGGTTCTACAATATCTCCCGGTTTTACGAAAAAACCTAATTTATACATCCATGACGTATTTCTAAATTGTTCTTCTTTTTTTATTTTGACAACCCTTCCAGGCTCAGGGAAGAAGTAATGGCCGCCATTTTCAATAATATACGGCGCAAACCGATTAAGAAATTCATAGTTGCGATCTGTAAAACCGGGGGTAAAGGCCTGACCATTAATTATAGCCGATTCCGTGCTGATTTGCGGGCCTTCCAGATATTCCTCCACCATAACGCGTCCCGATGGAGAAAAAGAAACAGAATACTCATAAGCCCAGTCAAGATCAACGGATTCTGTCAATCTTAATACACCGCGTGCACCCCGGCTATCGACCGGCTTAAGCACAACAGGAAAACCGCGTTCTGATAATATGCGGCGTAAATGAGCTACAGAATCAACCCTGCAAAACCACGGAATAGAAATTCCCTTTTCAACGAATAGCTTTTTCATTGCCAGTTTATCACCAGCAAGCCGCGCCGTTTCAATAGTAATGCCGGGCAGGCCTAAGGCATCTGCAACACTGGCCACCGTCACTCAACTTAGGTTTTGCTTCCGTAGGCGGACAAAACAGCCTGTTCGAGCGAAGCGATTTCTTCTTCCGACAGGAAATCGAAGTGGCTCGCGCGTTTCCGTGCTGAGAGCCGGCCGTTGTTTTGGAGGCAGAAACGAATGAAGAGATCAATCTGCCGGTCAGGCATGTCCACGATCTCCTGTATGGATTTCCTGGTCTTGTCGTAGTTGACCAGGAAAGCCAATTCGCTGGCGAG